>Ga0065711_1003577_pt1 | contig 47260 bp, 40 predicted proteins | sample Hoacrofraction12_FD_59098 | JGI IMG/M metagenome (GOLD analysis project Ga0065711, IMG submission 59098) | Hoatzin crop microbial communities from Cojedes, Venezuela - Epithelial fraction 12 v2 (version 2) | ecosystem: Host-associated > Birds > Digestive system > Esophagus > Crop | place...
CTTAAGTCACCAGAAATTGCATTTTCTGCTGCTCTGATTGACGTGCTTTGCTCCCAGGGAGCCTGAGCTGGGCTGGATGGCAAGGGAAGGCAGAAGGAGCTGCGTAGGGAAAACTGCTGGTAGCTGAGAAAACAAGCCCAGAGACTCAGTAACTCTGCACTGTCTAATAACTCTTTTATGGGAAAGCTGAAGAAAAATGTAGGTTTCCAAGAGACAGAAAATTTTTAATAACTTAACTTCTTTTTTTGCTGGAAAATTTCCATAGTAGCTAAAAGAGAAAGTTTGTTCTGAACGCTGAAAATGTATTTTGGTTTGCCCGAAGAGCAGCAGTGTCTCTGCCAGACCCATTTCCTATTGTTTTCTCCCCGGGATGGCCAGTTTGGTGTCCTGGTGCTGCGGTGGCCCGAGTCCCCAGCCGGCCCCATCCCAGTGGTGAACCCCGAGAGCCCTGTGCCACGCTGCCATGTCAGGCAGAGCAAAGGGGCCTGTGGCACGGGGAGCTTGGCCAAACTTTGGGGACAGGGACATTTCCAGTCCTTATCAGGCAATGCAGACTAATGCATTTCTGAATGCTTCTTCATGAGGTTAATGATGTGTTTTTTGTTGAACTGGCCAGGAATGGAGGATTTGGGGTTGATTTCTGGTCAGGGTACAAGAAATAAGTTTTTTCCCTTGCGTGAAGTACTCTCCATATCAATACCAGGGTGACCAGGACAGCCTGTTTCTGCCCTAACCTCCTGCTGCAGGTGAGCAGTGCCTGGCTGTGCTGTGAAGCAGGGGGCAAAGGAGCAGCTCGATGTGGGATGGGGGCAGTAGGAATCAGACCCACCAGAATGTGAACGCTCACATCGTTGTGGGGTCATCAGGAGTGGTCGGTGGGGTGACTTGGCCCTGCCTGTGTTGCACGTGATGAAAAAAGATCAGCAAATGCACAGTATAGTTCAGCACGTGTTTGGTGTCTGCAGTGGTACTCTGTGCACTGTGTTGCAGCAGTTTCTTGGTATCTTGGAGATGAAGTTTGTGGTGTTCTGCTATTAAACTTGACATTGACATTTCTTTAGAGGCGGCGTTTAACTCCAATCTTCTGTTAATTTTCAGAGAAATCATCCCACCCTCAAGGGATGCCTTCTGTGGTTGAAACCTGGGGTCAGTGTAAAGACCACCGAAATGTAACTGCGCTTCAGGACCTCTGCCATAAGCAGCCGTGTCCTGTGTCCGTGACCAGGTTAGGTCCATGTGACAGGGAAACCTCCGACCTGTCCGGCAGCTTCAAAGCCCTGCTCCCGGTGTGCCTGTCTGCCAGCTGCCAGCTCCTGTGTTACTGCGCCCACGTTCAGGCTGGTGATCCAGTTTCTTGCAGATGACTGATAACGGAATTAGTGCCTCCACCACCCAAACACGGACAATTGGAAGCACATCAGTCCCTTCATCCTTAATGAAAGAAATGCTTGTCGCCAGTTGAGGTGTTTACTTCTGCAGGGCTGAGCTATTTATCTGTGCAGGGTCCTCCAGCTGATAAAGTACTGCCACAGCGTATGGAACCCGTGCAAGCATAAATCAGAAGGACAAGGTGTACAGCGGCAAGGGTGCTGCTGAACAGCCAAAGTGGATGTTTCCAATAGGTTTCTTGTACAACAGATTATGCTTGAGGTGATGCAATTGCTGCAAGTAGGCTGTCACTTCTTGCCTGCTCCCTGCGAAGTGCTGTCCTCTGTGCGCAGCGTTTTCCCTGGTCGTGGTGTGGAAACTCAGATATTCCTCTGTGACTGGGTTCAAAGCTCTCTGAAGTTGGGGGTGTTTCTGTTAGCTTCAGCCTTCACATCCAGCCTTTAATTCGTGCTGGGCCAGCAGATGCGTGGGGGGAGTGCCTGGGCTGAGGGCAGGATTTGGGGATGTCCCTGAAGTTTGTATACTTTGTGCTGAACTTCACTGTGGGCAGAAAGGCTTTTGGGGGGTGATGCTTAAAAGGATCTTGGATTAGTCGCGCTCGATACTCTGTAAGCTGTGGTAGGGGTTGTGTTAAGTGTCCCTTTTTTGGTCAAGTATGTGTCTAGACAGCAAACTCTTAGTTGTGGCTGAAATGTTTCCCTCCTAGCCTCATAAAAACTTAAAATCACCTTTAATACATCATGATTCTGTAGAAAATTGCTTTCTGCTCTGGAGTTACAAGAAGCACCTGAGCATCACTGCAAGTGGAAAAACAGAGGGGAAAAAATACTGTCTGGTTTTCCAGGGGAGATTCGGGCAGCACATGGGGCATCATCAGCTTTCACCAGAAGCAGTCTGCCAGCACTTCCAGCTTGTTCTTTGCAATCGGCCAGATTTCATGTAAGAGCATCCCAATTTTTCACTTAAGAGCATCCAGTTACTCTACTGTTGTGCCCTTGCAGTGAGCTGGAGGTCCAGCAAAGCCCCTGGCAGACCCCCCTTCACCCTGCTGCAGAGTCGTCGCAGGGAGAGCTGCTTAAAGCTCATTGCTTTCTGCTTTTGTTTGCGTAGGCAAAAAAAAATGCAAAGTGCATCCCAGGGAGGTGATGCAGTTGGTGACACCGTGGCATACGGCTTTCCAGGCAACAAGGTGGTTTCAGCAGGCATCAGCAGCACCCTGTCTTTGTCCAAATGGCAGCCTTGGTGCTTTGTCTGCATTCCAGCTGCGATGCCAGGGCGGCTTTTACGGCTTCAAATATATTTGGATGCAAACACACATGCAAGTTGCCACTGCTGGTGCCCGAGCCCTGCTGTCTGGATAAACAAAAATCTATTTTGCATCAAAGTCCCCCTGCGTCCGCCTGTTTGTAAGCGAACAAGGCGTTGAGGAGAGCGGGCTGTAAAATCAAGGCAGAGCCTGTTCAGTGATCCCCCAGCAGTGCCTGGATGCTACCCAAAGCTCTGCTAATTGGCCCCAGGAGATGCCCCCATTCACTGCACCCTCATCAGTTTTCTGAGCCCAAGGGGAGATAAAATCCCTCGATGGTGTGTGTAGGGGGGAACACTCTGTATGCACATAAAAATATTGTAGCTTTGGATATTGGCTAGCACCTCGTACAACTGAAGAGCCCACCCAGCGCTGATACCACCAGGAACACCCTGTTTGCCTCAGCACAGACAAAAGGATGGGACTGGTCCCTTGGGCTGGGTTTTGCCCAGTGTTTTCTAGGCAGAGCTGGAAATGGGGAGCAGGTGGGAGGAACTGAAACTGGCCCAGGGTATTTTTGACAGCGGGTAATAAAGGATTACAGTTCAAAAAAGTGAGATTTGGGGCTTTCATGCTGTCAGCATAATAATGTAGTGCCAGCCTCAAGGTAGGCAAGGTGACCTAGAAGCCTGGTCTTCCAGAAAGCAGTAGCAATCACTCCCGAGCTCCTCAGCCCCGTTCCTCTTTTGCCACAAAGGCAGCAGCTCTGCCAGGAGTACTGGGGGAGGTGGCAGGAGAGGGTTTCCCCCCTGGATTTAGCTCCTGCTCCAGCTTTGGGAGCAGCAGCCAGCCAAAAAAGGCGTTTTCAGTCCGATGAAGGTTGGTGCTGAAGGTCGTCTCTTTCTGGCTGCTTCTTCCCATGAACAGTGTGATTTGGGCTCCTGTGCCACTGCCCTGATGCCATCTCCCCTTTTTCTGTCTGGTGCTCAACGCCGTCTTCCTTTTTCCGTCTGGTTCTGGTTGGCTTCTCATATGGGTTTGTGTCAGCTGACTCCATCTCTGCCTTGTTTATTTGCTTTCTACCAATTTGTAGCTTATCAAAACTTTACTGGCAGAAGCAGCCCCGCTTATGGCAAATGTTGGAGACGGACTGTGCAAACAGCTGACTTCATTTCACGGGATAACCCTCTTCCCAAGATAAGATTCATTCTGACTTTATCTTAAATTCATTTGCTTCCCACAAGAAAACTGTAAATATTTTTTTTAAGGTGGTTTTTTTGGGGGTCAGGAAAACATTTGTCTCAGAATGCAGTGCTTGATTGTTTTTGTTTCCCGCTTTTTAATTATTAAATATGGTTACCTTTTGAAACAGAGCTTTGTTTCCAAATGAAATGAAAATATCAAGGAAAAAGCATTTTGATGTTTCATTTTTTTCCTGATTTTGTTGCCAAACAACCCAATTAATTTAATGTGAGTTTACTCTTCATTTCAGTCAATTGTAATACCATTCTTTTTAAAGAAATGCTTTGTCTTGAAAGTACCAAACCGGTTGTCCGAGAGTAGAGGGCTGTTTGGTTAACACATACACCAGCCTGCTGCAGGTGCTGCGTAGGCGCAGGAGCAAATCTGCATTGCTGCGAAGAGCCCGGAGCCGATGGGTAAAAACAAAGATTGCTTTTTCCCATGGTACAGCAGGGAGCAGAGGCAGAGGGTGCAAAGCAGTGAAGGACGTTTGTGGCAGAGCAGGATTTCGAGTGTCTTCCTCTGGCACCATGGGATGGTTGATGGAAGACGGAAATGAGTTGTAAATATGAAAACTCTCGTTTCTAACCTGGCAACACCAGTTTCTCTCAGGCAAATCGCAGCGATCTTACCGAGACTCCAGGAAGTATCTGGAAATGTTCCTGCAGCATAAATACACTTGACATCTGCCATTGAACAGCCTGTTGTGTGAAATGGAGCAAAAGGCAATGAATTTTGTCTCTGCTTTCTTCTTTGAAGGTTGAAGTTCACTTGCTATATTCTTCGCATTTTTAATGCATTTTTTGCATCTTTGCTCCAGTTGGTGCTACGGTGACCTTGTGTCCAAGGAAAGGTGCTGTTGCCACAAGGGCTGGGATGGGGAGTTTTGGCAAGGCTGCTGGATGCTGCCAAACTCTGTGGTCCCTGATGCACCCCAGAATGACAAACGGCTTCTCCAAAGCCTTCTGTGCCCTGGCCAGGGAGTTGTGGAAGTGGATTCTTCTGATGCAGATGTAAAAGGACGTCCTCAGAGCCTCCTCTCAGGCTTTAAACTTGAAGTTTAACAGGTTTTCAATTGTTTATTTTCTGGTTTGTGCCCATTGTGCACAGCACCTGACATGTAGAAAATGTGCTTTGAAGGACGAATAAGTTATCCTGATCATGATAATAGTCATAATAAATTACACATGCTGTGGGAATCGCTCCCAAAGACCCTGGGGGAGCTGGGTGCCCACATTTTGTTTTGGTCAGAACCCTCAGTTTGTGGCAGATCCCCTCCATGCTTTGGCGCTTTGCATGTTCACCTCTTCCTCGGGGCTGTGTGGGATGGAAGCAGAAGCTTGGTGTGGGCAGCCGCTTTGCCCACAAGCTTCAGCCTCGCTGCCCCAGCAACTCCCAAGGAAGAGCCACCAGGTCCCCAGCAGCTGCAGCGTGGGTGCTGGAGACAGGACCCAAGGGCTGTGAAGATACCTGGGGGGTGTGAGCATGAGCTGGTCCCACCGGGGCTTGGCTGCTGGTTTCTGTGGAGCTGGTTGGAGATTGGGGAAATTTGTCCTTCTGGAAGAGGTTACTGACAGACCCAAACATCGCTCCCACCCCTGCCTATAAATGACGTGTGAAAACAGCCAGCTTGGGTTTTTCTACTTCCAATGAGTACAGAAAGGAAATAAATGGAGTAAATAACAGAGCAGTGTTGCCAATTCAAGTGTCTGAGAACTGGGAGCCAGGGGAAAAAAAGCATCTTAAAAATCATGTTATTTTGGGGAAACTGATAACACGAGATTTCCATTTGCCTCTTGTCTTTTGAGCTTGTTCAGCTTGGCTTTTTTGTTCAATCTGGCTAGAAACCTATTATTTTGTTTAAATGAAAGATGATCCTGATACATGGCTGAAGAAGTAGTTGAAAAGCAATCCTGCCAGCTTGCACAAGAGTTGCAACACTAGGGAAGAGCAGCTTAGAAGTTAAAATTCGGTCTTGTCTAATAACCCAGAGTTGTTATTAAGCACTCACAGGTAAGAGGGAAAGCAGTACACAGCTCTCACTTCAAAAGCGAATCTTGAATAGGAATGCTTTTACCATAAAACTTTGCATATTCAGTAATTCCTTCTTTGTGCACAGAAACCTCATTAAACTATGGTCAGCTACCTGTCAGACTTGTTATTTGCTACAGACTCCTGCCTTGCTGGGACAGTTTCAGGAAGCATTTGCCAGGCGACTGGTTTAAGACATCAAGGTGTATGCTCTGGGCAAGGTTTGGTCTCTGGGTGGGTGGAAGTGAGAAAGAGGAGTGAGAGAAAGAAATGTGACTTGTCTTGTGGAAGCAGAATCAAGTCTGGATAAAAGGCAGCAGAGGATAAATGAAAGCACTTGACTCTCCTGCTCTGGGTTTCCTAGGAGCGTTTTCTTTTGAGTGGACCATTGTTTGCTGAGCATAACCTCTTGCTTCCCCTTGTAAGCGTGCTACCCACTTTAATTAAGAGGGATAAAAATGGAATACTTCATCATGCAGAGGGGGGAGGAGGGGACACAGCTGAGGCCACTCTCCCATGTACAGCGCCGCACAGCTTGACGTAAACAACTGTCATCATTCATACTCACTTTGCAGGGTAATATGGGATGGGCAGCAGTTGCACTGGCTTAAAATAGCCCAATGATGGCAATTACTATGAGGCAGGGTTCCTCTGGGCTGCACGAGCCTGGATCAGGTTGTACCCTGGCTCTCGGACTCAGAATGACCTGATACCATTTGGTGCACGCTGCTGGGGCCACAGATTCATTGAGAAAGCTGACATGGGGCCGAGCATCACCTCACGGCTGTGGGACTGCGGGTGAGGACGTTCATCACCACTCTGGTTGGGGTAATTGGGTGAAGAGTTGAAAAGCAGAAGTGAGAGATGTGAGGTTTAAAACTTAAGCAAGGAGGATGTTGCCCGTCCTGTACCAGGATGAAACTCTGAGCAGTGCATCTGCAACAAGATGTGCCAAAGGGAACGAACACAGAGACCAGAGCATGTGGGAGCCCTGCAGTCCTACAGACGTTTGCAGCAGTGTGTGCTAAATAGTTAACTGCCTGTGTCACCGAGTGTTTCCTTGCTCACTCGCTTCTCAGAGGATTGATGTGTCTGGCACACGCACACCTCCCTCCAGATAGTGCATAAAACAGTGACCTGCTTTGTGTGCCTGTACATGTGCACCGTGGATTAAAGTCACCTTTGTGTTGAGGGTGAACATGTGGTTTATGTATTTCAGAGAAGGGAACATGAGATTGTAGCGTGATGTCTGCTGCACAGGATCGAAAACATTTTAGAGCTCAGTGTCTGGCTTGTTGGTTCTCCAGAGCTTGAAAGGAATGGGTAGATGTGTTAAACTGGGTACTTTCAGATGTTGCCTGTGCTATCCACCTTCATTATTTTTCTTCATGGCGTTGGTAGGAAGGATCTTGGACAGAATCTGGCAGGGAAGGGATCAAAACCCTCGTTCGGGGTTGGCAGAACTTTCCCTTTGAGTCATGCTCACTTTAAACCCTCAAAACTTGAATGCACGCACAAGGGGATGAACGCTGAGCTGATGGCTTCCCACCGCTGCACCCAGTCATCTGCTTCCCTCTGATGGAAGCTGAGGGGACAAGAGTCCTACAGGGAAAGGTCAGGGGATGAGAAGCTAGTTGGGGTTTGGGTTTCTGCTCAGTTCCTGTTGTTTTAAGGACCAGGTCCAGAAACTATTGATGTGAATGGACTTTACACCCAATTCTGATTTAACTTCAAATCAACTCTCAAGGCAGGAGCTCATGTAGACTTTCTACAACACGCAGGATGTTTTCGCTAACATTGATGGGGAACGTGCCCAATTCATTGATTTGGGACTTTGGAAAATACACCTAGGTACATACGAATCCCTGGCAAGGAGTTTTCCTCCTGCCTATTGCCCCACTCTTCCTGCTGTGGCATTTCCACTAGATGTTGTAGAAATCATGGGGGAGATGCAGGTGGGGAAGTCTGGCGGTCTCCAGAAACAGTCTATTCTTGCTGTCCCAGACTCTCTGAGGATTGCAGTAGATCTTCAGGATATTACCAGATACAGCTTTTGCCTTTGTATTTTTCATTAGTTCTCTGATGGCCTTTCAAAGGGAAGAAACACTCTGAAAACGGGCTGTACAAATACTCTATTTTCCATCTGGAGAGAGGAAGTGGTATTTTTTATGCCTGTGATTAGTCTGCAGTAATTTGTTTGTTTGTCTGTTTGCTTTTTTCTCCCCAAAGTGAAAACCCAGAAAATTGTGTTTTGCTGCAACCTGAAATGCAACCTTTTGTTTTCATGCCTTAGTAACTAAAGGTTTAAGTTATTGCTGCTGCAGCCTTTTTCCCCAACATTAAATCGGTAATTAATGCTCGCTTGCCCAAATGTTAGGGGATTTGAGCTCCAGTCTATCAGAGAGCTGCTTGATCGTCATACAAGAGAGAGACCGACCCCCCGGTCCCTCCTACTGCGGTGTTGCTCTTGCGTGGGCTATTTCAACATTCACTCAGCTAGAAAGCGAGCATACGGCAGATTCTCCAGCCTGGTGGTTAGGGCATGCATTTGGGAAAGAGAATCGCTCAGCTTCAGTCCTTGCTTCAATGAACCTGACATTGAAAAGCTGACAATGAAAGCAGCTTTATTAATATTGCCAGCTCGGAGTGTTTCAAAAATCATATGTCAATCCCCTAAATGTTGAGGCAGCGGAAAATACATCTGTGTCTTTGGCTTATTTTTATTTCCCTTTTGGGCTGCAGCTTTGGAGAGACAAGTTTTCAAACTTTATCTTATGACCATGACCAGGGTTAGGAAAAGCTGTGTGCATAAACCATTCTCCTCCCTTTGCAGTAATCCCCTGGGAGGGAGTTTTTCCTCCTCATTTTTTTTAGCAGCACCTTTGTGCCCCTTAGCAGAGCAAACAACGTTTTAGTGAAGGCACAGCCAACTCCAGGGCAAAAGAGCCATGTCCTCCCCCAAATCCTTGCATCCAAATGGGATGCTCATAGCTCCCTTTTACCCTAGTGCTGAATTCAACTCACCGATTTAAAAAGAAATAACCATGAAATGCCTTTTATGTATTTAGTACTGCTTCAGAGTGGAATCATCACTCATATTTAGTTTGCAGCAGAGCCTGACCAGATTTGCTCCCAGTGACTCCATCTGAGCATCATTGTCAAGTTATTTTTCCTGCTTTCTTCTGTATATCAATACTGAACCAATGACTTGCCATTAAATGAACAGGTCTCTGTTGACTTAGAATTTAAATTTCAACCTTAAGCCATTGCTTGGAAAGATTCAGCGGCACTTCCCAGTAAAATTAAAAAAAAATGAATCTGTGATGATGCTGAAAGGGTATCAGAGCCTGCAGGTGTACACCAGGGCAGCCCAAAACAAAAGATGGAGCCAGACAAAGCCATCATGGGACAGTCTGAGTACTCGGTGTTAGGCGGTCAAATGACAAAGGCTGGGATCAATTTTAACTTTCGGCTCTACCTGCTGCTTCTGGGTAACCCTACCCCACATTAACAACACCAGCTGGTAGCTGCTCATGTATAATGCATCTTTACTAACCTGCAGTGAAAGGCACCGAAGTGTAATACATGTGAGCAAGGTAAGAGAGGGAGCGGAGGAGGGAGTTATCCTCTGCCGATGTTAGCTGACCTGACTCGCTCTTGAAGCCTCCCAGGGATGCTCTGGTCATGTACTGGAGGCTGCAGATACAGGAGTGGGGTTTCTTCAGGCACTCATCTCCCACTGCCCCAGTCACCAGGTCTGAGCCTGAGAACATCACGTGGAGCTTTGTACAGTGTGCACGGTCTCGTCGCTGCACGGGAGACAGATGAGATGATTTGGGGAGGGTGCCATTTGGCTCATTTCCCAGTTCTGCCATTAACGTTAGAGGAATAGGGTCTCAGAGACAGTTAAGCTAGCATTTTTTTAATTTATAAACAAAATAATCATTCTTTCCAAAAGCAGCAGGGCATCTCCATTTGTTTAGAAAGAATATGTGAAATGCAAGAAGCCTTCCCTTTGCACCTCGTGGTGCCAAAATAATGAGCTGAAGCGGGTTAGAAGAGTGAAGTAGTTGTAAGTAAAGTTGCTTTTAAATTCACCACATTAGAAGAAGTCCTTAAAGAATTCCTACAGACGCGTTAGCGACTGATTTCAAACCAGCTTCAGTTCAAAACATAACATGCTTTGGTGTGATCCCAAGAGAGACCGACATCATTTGTTCTTGTTTTGAGTTATGCATAATAAGGTCATGCTCCAGAGATAAGACCACTCTAAGTTGCCTGACTTCAACCTTGGAAAAAAATTCCCTTTCCTACACTGAATGTTTCGTTCTTTGCAGGCTCAAAAGAGCTGAAGAAAATGAAACGGCCTTTAAGTAGCAGTCACATGCTCACCTATGGCTTCCTACATCCCTGGTGGTAACCGTCACAATGTTTAACTGTTATTCCCCACTTGGATGTTTTAAGGATTGGTCATGCCCATTAATATCTTTGTTCCAGCCCATGTCTTGCCGAGTGGTGTTGTATGATACAAACCATGATTCGTAAAAGTTCATTGGAAGTGACTCAAGAGAGATTTGGGATTTTCAAACAGTTTTTTTAAATGTTAATGGCTGTTTAAGAGCAACAAGAAGAAATTTCAGCTGGGGATGATTCAGTTGAAAAGGTTTTTAAAGCGAGTTGGTAGGAGTCAGAGAGGCTCGGGGGAAATAGGAAAACTGGTGTTTTGCTGAAAGAGTTCAGAGTGGGAATTGCAACTTCTTTAGACGAAAAAATATTCCAGTAGATTAAAAAACGCTTCCAAATCCAGAGACTTTCTTTAGACCAGAAACTTTCCAAAGTAAGTAACTTGCACACAGGCAGGATGGGAGCAGTGGCTGGGGGGGCTCCAGCTTTGTTCCCGTGGTAGAGGGTGCCTTCAGTGAAGGTTGCACTGCCTTTGGGAGCCCCAGCGTGGGCTCTAATAGAAAAGGGAGTTTGTACTTTGTTTGCCCACTTGATCCAGCTACTTGTGCCAATACCGAGTTGCAGTGTGAAGTCCAGGTTCCTGTGCACGCAGCAGCTGGAAAGGCTGAGTTCATGTTGATGGGGAGGATTTGGTTTCTCACTCAAGACCTTGGGCAAGTCACCTCATCAATGAAAGGGGGATAATCATGTTTTCTTGTCAGAGAATTGCAAAGTTAAGCACATTAAGAATTACAAGACTGAACAAAAGGATCTTTCATGATGTATAATAGACCTATATGCAATAACAGATCTATAGGAATAATCTGGTTAGCTTTGTGTGTTCTCGAGTACTTTGTCTTAATCGATGATTTAGCTCAAGATAGCTCACATACTACAACTTCGTGCCCTAATCTAGAAGAAGCTTTCTGAATGGGAAAGCCAGATTCCTTAATTTCAGTCTAGGAAAGATGATGATCACCTAAATTAGGAAAACCAACAGGAACTGGGTGTGTACATGTAAATGATCTTTCAAATGGGGATGTGTCATTGGCTTTCCCCTCTTGACCACCGCTAATCCTTAGCTGGAAGGGCAATGGGGCCCCTTTTCTTGTCATAGCATTGGCCTTGCACCTCTTGTCTTGCAAACAAGCTGGTAAATAAAGGGTGAATCCTACGTATTAGCTGTAATGTGAGGAGTGAGGCTGGAGAAGAGGGTTAGGTGGAGGAAGGACCTCACTCGTGATGGTAGCTGGCATCAGGCACACGAGCTGGTTGCAGGCAGCAGGCGCTCAGCAGCAACCCTCCATGTTCCCTCTGCGAAGGTGGCTTTGCTGCAGTCATGCATGCCTGGCACGCGGTTTATTGCTAACAGAGCAAGCCTTCCCAGCAGGAAATACTGCAGCAATAACCTTACGAGTGGCCAAGACCAAGCTGTAAAGTTTTTCAAGGCCACCGCTGTGTAAATAACCCGTTGCAAAGGCTCGATTTTAAAGCCCAGAGAGTCGTAGATGTTCCACGAGGCCAGAAAGCAGAGAGAGGCAAGGCTGGGGCACAGTTTATTTCACAAGCACAGGAACCAGGAAGTCTGAGCTGTATTTACCCAGCTGGAAGCAGGCTTCACCTCTATTTATTCCTAGGTTTTGCCTCAGGTGCATACTCTCCCATTAGGACTAAATAGCCGGGGAAAAGGCCAAATACATCTGAGGTCACTTTTGGCTAATTAACATGGCAACAAGTGCTGATTAATTAGTTTGGGCCTGAAATTAGCTGAGATAATTTTTGCAATGGCATAGGCCATAGATTTATGAGTACTTCTTCTCCAAGACAAACAATACTCTGAAAACATTGTTTGTGCAGAAACCTTCATTCACCCAGTAAATTACTACCTGGATTTCTCAGAACTTCAACAGTAACTATTTCATTTAACTACATGTATTTATTTCTTTTTACCTGGTGGAAAAACTTAGTTTGCGTGGTATTCAGTGATGATCACTTGCCTTCTCATGAACCCCTCTGCTTGATGTGTTCCTGTATATCAGAGTGAGTTAAAAACCTTTGGAGATTAAGGTCCAGATTTTCAGAACAGCTGAACATCGCAGTAGGCAAAAGGTGTTGAGGTCCCAATGAAAAACCCGATGTCCTCTAGTCATCGACATGCTTAGTACACAGACTTGCTGACTTTAACAACTTGGTCAGTGAACTACCGATCTTGGTGATGATTTATGGCCATACTAATGTGAGCTGTGGTGTACCTGACTTCTGGATTTCCAGCAGTCCAGGCTGTTGGACCTCAAAAATCATGGGGAAATTCCTATTATGCCTACATGGAGCAACTCTGCTCTTTGCAACATATGTGCCATAGGTCTGTACTGCAAACACTTTGTCAGGCTCTGAGAATTATCAAAAGTCGATGTATGCATGCACAGTGAGGTTTAAGGAATATTGCACTTCCTACTTGAAGACCTGCTGACACTGCCAGGTCAGAAAGAGTGCAACAGAGAGGCCTCTGCCAATGCTAAGGAAACATGTGCCTGCACTCATAGAGTATGTGAGACCTCTCTGAATTGTAGATACCCTGCCATGTGTCCTGCTGTCAAAAGTCTGTTTGGGTGAGGGCAGCTTTCTGCTTGGCCTTTGGCATTTTGATGGCCAGCTGATGAGGAGCAAAAAGCCCTGGCTGCCCAGGGAGGTTGTGGAGTCTCCCTCTCTGGAGATATTCAAGACCCACCTGGATGTGGTCCTGTGCAGCCTGCTCTGGGTGACTCTGCTTCAGCAGGGGGTTGGACTGGGTAACCCACAGAGGTCCCTTCCAACCCCGAACATTCTGTGATTCTGTGGTCATCTCTTTGCGGGCTGGGTCCCCAGGGCATCCCGTGGCTGGGGCTGGATCGTGTCATTTGCAGACTGCTTTAGCTGAAGGGCCCACCAGTGTGTCTGGATCAGGTAGTCCCTTTCCAAGAGCCATTGTGTGTGGCTTTCACTGTCCATCTGAACACAACCACTTTTGAAATGTCAACTTGCAAATAGGAGTGGTTCCCTATGCCCCACTCTGAGAGATCAGCTCTTCTGCTGCTGACGTTGCAGTGGATCAATTTCTCTTGCATGGGATTTTTTTAGCATTAATTTTGCTTCTAGTCTACATGAGGTTAAAACCAGGAGTGTTCATATTTCCCATGAGCTGGAGGCTGTCAGCAGGGATGCACAATGCAGAAAACATCTGCTAAAAAAGAAATTCACTGAGCGGCCATGAGTGGCTGCCAGTTCTGAAGTCCAGAACTGACCCATAAAGTCCTCGGGACAACAGGGTTATCTGGAGAGGGAAGGACGGCTCAGGTCTTAACGTGCTGTAAACCAAGCAAACCGCCTCAAACCTAAGAAGTTTGGAGTGATGTGTTTAGGGCTCGGCGACTGGCAGGTGTAGCTGTGGTGTCACTTTGCCATTGCGTAGGTGCTTTGTCACTTGCTGCTGTGTTCATCTGTCGTTACTCTCCTCCTCTCAGTTGCTTTTGGCTCGACCACCTTGCAGGGCTGCGGTCCCTGTGCTGGGCAGGGTGGCCCCACTGGGTGCCAGGTACCATAGCCAGCTGCTTCGGGGGGTTAAAAAGCTTCAGAGGTTTGCACGTAGGAACAGACAGTGTGAAGCAGCACTGAGCTGCCGGGCTGCCCTCTGCTACAGCCATCAGCCACCTCCGATGGCAGTCCCGGAGATTACTTCCAGGGTGTTATTTCACTCCAGCCCACCCTGCACCAAAGTGGAAGCAGAGAACATCTTCCCTCACCATAGTGCATATCCGAACTACATCAAACCTTGATGATGATGATGATTATATATAACCCATCTCATGCAATTTTTTCCTTATTCAGCTTTTCCTTTTTTCCAGTTTGATAGGATTTTTTTGTAAGTGATTATTGGATTTTAACAAGCGCTGTCCAGAGGGACCCCATAAAAGTTCAACTGAAGTACTTTTTTGCCACTAAAGCCTCTTTAGTTGCACATTTTTCTCCCACTCCTTTTTTTGCTCTAGGCTGAGAGGAGCTGGCAGGGCCTGGTGTTGCCCAGAGCCAAGAAGCATTAGAACCAGTTTGACAGGAGGCTTCACTTCATTGATGGGACTCTTAAATGAATATTTATGTGACTTGCAGGGCCTTCATTGAGTCACACGATTAGTGAAAAGGTGTGTGTGTGTCACGAAGGGGCTGTTTATCCCAGTGTTGATGGAAGCCAGAGTCCTGCAGCTGTCATGCAGAAGTGATCTTGCAGCAGATAACACTGATGCAGATGGAAACCTCGGAGAAGACTCTGCAACCCAAAGCCCTTTGGATCTTTTGGCCAAAGATGATGCTGATGCATCACTTCAGTTAGTTTTGTTTCTGGAGATCGACTGTAAATTCCTGACCATGTGTGGTCGTTGGTGTTCCCATCAGGGCAGCCTCCACACGGCAGCAGTCACATGCCATGAGTCCCTGCTCTCCAGATAGTTATAGCTGAGTGTGGTATTCCACTTTACAGCCTGCTTAAATCCTTTCTGCACCACTGTCATGTGCTGCTAAATAGCTGCCTCATGTCCTACCCAAGAAGGAAGGAGCACCACGGATCCTCAGCCTTAATAGCATTAAGTGTTTTGTTGGGCACCAATACAGAGCAAAGTCTTCTGCTTGGATTTCCCTTGCCATGTGATTGCTCCAACGTCCAGGTTATGCTTTGTAATCCTGTTATCCCAGAGCTGCTTTGTAGCATCTTGTCCCATGAGTCTCCTCCCGACGCATGTTCTTGCAGCTTGTCAAGCTTTTCTTTGCCACCTTCTCCTGCAACAACGTTTCCCTTTTTGTGACTTTTGTCTCTGAGCTTCTTTTACATATAACTACAACTAAATCCTTCCCAGGTTTCATCATCCATTCCGCTGCTTCTGCTCTATTTCCTGTGAAGTCTGAGCTGGCTTTCTCACTGGATGCATCAGTATGTTGTCCAAGAAATTTGTAACATGTAATGCATTTTCTTCTGAGTTGCATACTTGAGGGAAACCCTCAAATTTCAGGCTCTCTCTCCACTGTCCTACTGCATGCCAAGATAGCCTAAAAAAAAATGGTGGTATAAAACTGGCTCTTAGCATTACTGGGACCCAGAGTGGCCTGTGTAGCTTAGCAGGGGCTAGTGGAGTCAGCTGGGCATTTCAGTTTCCTCAGCTGGTAGTGAAGAGAAAAGGGATCTCTAGAGAGCATTTCACCCAAAATGTTTTAGGTCTGGGTGAATCACTTTTATAAAAAATTGCATATTTCTCTTTGGCTTCTGCTATTTTCAGCCTGCTGGGACTTAAATGCAACGTAGTCTTCAAACGCTGATACCTCAATTTGGCATACTCATATATATCATGAATTATACTTTGAACGGTGATATTAACAGTGATAACACCTTGCTAACTCTTAATTATGACTAGACGAGACAGTGAGGATGAACTTAGGCTGATAGTATCTCAGATCACAAGCTCAGGCTTTTGAGAAAGGCTGGAAAGCTGCATTGTGAGGTAGGTACTTGCTCCCTGATTATGCCACAATAAATTCAGAATCAAACCATCAGCACATCTGTATTCATGTGACATTCGCAGCAGGTCATGAGAACAGATTTCTAAGCCCTCGCTGACTGTTTAATCCCAAAGTACTGCTTGCTGCACCAGATAGGCCTTTGTCAGTGAAAAGCCCTTCCCTGACCACTGAGCTCCACACCTTGCCTGTAAGGTGTGGCAGTAATAACGGATTGCTGCATGTTTTGCTTGGTTTGTAGTTTATACACAGTGGAACTGGTGATTTAAGCAGGCCTATAAATAGCAGGTCTTCTATATACACCTGAGCCTCCTGAGCACTGGAGCACCTGTGAGGAAACCAGAGCTGGAGCTGAACACCTTCAGCCACTGTGAGGAGACACCATGAGTAAGGCAAAGTAGTCAGACCCCCCTTTTCCCCCTCAAAACAGGCTGTAGGCGCCAGGCAGGCTCCACGGGCAGGCAGGAGCTGGGATACAGCTGCTGGCAGCATCCTCTGGCCAGGAGGAGGGTGCACACGGCCGTGCAGAGGCTGAGAAGTGGCTCAGTGACAGCCAGCCCCTGTGACTGCCTCTGCAGCGTCAGTCACGCCGTGATGCTCTAGAGCAGTTTTGGGTGGCCCTAGCTTGCCACCTTGTTACAAGGCCCTCAGGGAAGCAAGAGCGGACCTATGGTTTGGGATAGGCAGGGAGCTCTCCTGCATCAGCCCTTTCCCTGTTCTACTCCCAAACTGGGGACAGAAATAGAAACCAAGGGTTAGCTGAAATCAGGATTTCCTGGGTGGAAGTCAGAGGCTGCAGTCATTCTGGTTTTGAACTGGGAGAACAGAAGCTGTGTGAGTTGCAGACCTGAGCCTGCCCAGCCTGAGCAGAGCCCTGCGCACGCAGCCCCTCGGTACCCAGTCTGGGCTCCAGTGGCTGCAGTCACCCCCCACCACTGTAGCAAAGGGGAGAAAGGAAGAAATTTTTGGATGAAAGTTGAAAACCAATGCTTAATGTATCAAATGGGAGGAGGAAATTGANTTTGCAGGGAAGGAGGAAGAGTGGGTGTACCACAGGTGAAGGGNTGTCAACGGCTCATCCTCANAGCAGCAGGACTCAGGCCANGTGGTTTTCTATGGCTCTGTGGAGATGGANGGACTCCAGCAGGCTCTGTCCTCACCAGGTCCCTCACCAGGTNTGCTCCAATGTCCCCACAAGCCCAGGGTTCACTTTCTTCTGGTTCCTTCTGAAAGGAAGATCCCTGAATTTGCTTTGGATGGTGATGGGCTGGAGAGAGACAAGGGACAGATCACCCAAGTGTTCTGTCTGTGTGCTGTGGTGCATAAGGAGATGCAGGCTCCAAGTGAACCTTTCTCTGGAGCACCCATAGCAGGTCTCTGTTAGGAGGATGGAGCTCCTCTTTGCATGTTTTCCTCTCTGACCCACCTACGTGGTTTTCCAGGACTGATAGGAGCTGCATACCTGGAGCTGCAATGTGTTGCTCTGGTCTGGCATAGGTGATGGGCCAGAAGTGGGGAGGAGACATGCATATGTGTATATATGCCCCCACACAGCATGAGCTCGTGAGGTTCATCCTCTTAAGAAGCCAAGTTGAAGAGGCATTGCGGAAAGGTTTAAAGATTTGTTAGGCAGGGGCTCAATGGTATCTCAGGTAATGTTTCATGGACGTGAGTACATAATATCGCATACTTATATGTTTAAATCAGTCACAGTCCCTGTGCCTTCTCCGTATGTAGATCCCATCAATAGCAGCTTTATGCAGGCAGGGACATAACCTGGGGACTCAAACACCAGCACGGTGTCAGGGGAAGTTGGTGCAAATTGCTCCATCGGCTGGACATTAAAGCAAGGGGTGATATCACTCTTAAAATAAGAAACCTAACGTAATGTGCTTTAATAGCTGAATAATTGCTACGAGCAAAGAAGGAGGCTTTTGTGAAAGAGGATCAGTGAAAGCCAGGAGTGAGTGCTCATGACATCACGGCCATGCACAAGAGAAACTTTATTCTCACGGCTCCGCAAAAATGGCTTGTCAAGCTGCCAGTCCCAGATAACTTGGTGGGAGACATTAGAGAAGAGTTAATAAGATGATTGATTTACAGCTGGAAAAAATTAAAGAGTCTGAAAATTGACAGACTGACATTGTTTGAAAGATTTGCAAGAAGCCTCCCCCACTTCTTTCAAAAAGAAGTTCAAATGCTTCCATCAGTCTTTTACACCCAAATTTGGAGCCCGCAGCATTTCAACAGGTATTTTGGGGAACTTGCTGTCAGTTCCCCTTCATGGGAAACTGCTGTGAAACTATTATCATCCTAATTTAGCTACGTAAAAATAGATCTTAAAAGTCTGTACCTTTTTATGGGAAGAAGTAGGTTTAAAATATTTTATTTTAATTTACCAGCTGTGGATCGGATCCAAAACCTTTATGAAACTTCTGCATTTCTTATTGCTGGATTTGAGTGCAGTGTGTTTTCTTTACTTGTTAGGAAAAATTGTCAACTCTGTCTCAACTCTGTATATATTTTTATGGTGGTTTGCTAGCGCAAGGGAAACTAAGGGTCCTTTCACAACTTTTGGAGCTGGTCCATCATGTTTTTTAAGAATTTACTTTATAAAAGTACTTGTTAAGATTGAAACCCATGATTTACTGTGATAGAAACAAAATCCCATCACACTGCATTGTGTCTTTGCGAAGAAACAACCTTTATTCTTAGAGTGAAATTTGTCAGGCACGGTGATAGTCAGCTCCAGGAGCCATTTGCACCTCAGCTGTCTTCAGCAAAAGGCAAATGCATTAATTGAAAGTAATTATTGAAGAGAAAACACTTAAGTTTTCAGTCTTCAACCACCCATCAGAATTGTTAAGAACACGTTTTTATTTTTAGTATCATTATGTTTGATCTGTCAGTTAGGCAGCTAATAAGGGACAAGTCTGGCTTTCAGAAATCTTTCATGGGTTTCCAAAGACATAAAACAACTTGCTTCGAACTGCATTTAATTCAGACTACATATAAAAAAAAAACCAACAACTCACAAATGCATGTGCAAGTTGAGAATCATGATGTAAGATGTAATGAACAGAAAAAAGCGGGATGTGACATTGCATATAAAGAGGAAAGAAAGGGAAATAAGGCCAAACATCAGCAATATACCCTTTGAGGTAACAACAAATGTAGTAACGTTATGTCCAGAACTCAACTCTGTTACTGAAGCCACTTAGGGAAGAGTGTGTCTGAAAAACAGCAACACAATTGATGAACCTACGTCTCAGAAAACAACCATGCAAACTCTCTGTTAGCTTTCGCATGAGATCAGTATCAAGCTGTTTGGATTTTGGAGATAAGTGGAAAGGGCCAAGGTAAACTACAGAGGGAGAGCAGCTGAAGAGGTTTGTTGAAAACTTTTTGATGTTTGAGTTTGACAGACTCTAAAGCCAGCTGAGTTTTACCAAAAGCTGCTCTCTTTATTTAAGATGTATTTAGAACTTATCTTCCTCAGACAAATTCACTGGTGTATCAACAGTCTGTTGAGTTATCCCAACTTTTGGAGTCTAGTGGAGTAGGCCTACTTAGGGTGGTGCTTTGTGCTGAAGACCTCTTAACCCGACAATAACTCTCCCACGCTAAAAATACCCCTCAGTTTTACCTAAATGTATGCTGACATGTCCAATTAATTTCGTTTCCTCCTTTGGAATAAGAGCCAAGTGATACACGTGATGGCTTTTGAGTAAGGAGGCTTTTGACAGTGTTTGGATTGATGGTCTCATAACTCAGGTCAGTGCTGTCTAGAGGAAATCACTGTCTGAAAGATGTAATTTGGATATACAGTTGGTTGAAAACACTTTATCAGAGCAGAAGCGATCTTAACAAGCCAAGTACCTGATTAGGAATCTAGCGATGTAACATTCAGTAAAAACTGTAAAATGGTACATTTAAGAAGAATACAAATGCACAAGTGCCACATCAAAATTAATTGACCGAAGAACACCAAGGCGTAAAAGTGGATCGCAAGCTGAACATGGACCAATATTGCAATATAATGCCAATTCTCAGTCAAATCTCATTCAGGGATGTATGAAGATAATTTTTTTGCTTTCTTAGCAGGTTTGAGGTCTTGGCAAAACACTGTTTCAACTATGAGTCTGGTACTGTCGGAAAAGTCAGAGACAGATTAGAGGCTGGAGGTCAGCAGGGTGGCGTGAAGTGCAGGAAGGACCAGCTGCAGAGAGCAGCCAAAGAAGGTTGAGGTGCTGGTCCAGAGGAGAGAAGCAGGAGCTGACTCGGGACAGCAAAGAGGTGGTGTAGGAGATCGGAGACTGGATGGTGCCTTTGCACTGCAGGAAGAAAAACCAGGCAGCATTACTGGGGTTTCTGCAGCCTGGCAGATGAGTTGTGAAGTGAGTGGCTGAAGCTCTTCCCTTTCTCTGGAAAACGTCTTAGAAAACTTCGTTATAAAGTTTATCGCAAGTGCTGTTTCCCAGGTGGGCAGCAGTGAGGAGGTGTGGGGATGCTGGTCCCGGCGAGGGATATGGCTCTGCAGCCGCCCAGCTCCCACCCACCCAAATCAGCAGGGAAAGGGCAATCCCAGAGCTATTCTGGACTATTTTTGCAAGAAAACAAATGGGGCTATGGAAGGAGGTACATGCCTGATGTCACAGACCTCTTCCTGATTGTAGAGCATCCAGAATCTTCATCTGGGGCATTTTCATGCTACCAATTTATTTTTAGTGAAAACATTTTTATCTTTCTCATAATATTGCTTCTTACTGTATATTTTCTAACCACAGTGGAACTTTTTCTTCCCTGGTATCCTGCTTGGTTTTTAGTGTTTCACACTTCTGGGGAGGGTGAGGTATGATCGCCAGTGGAGCAGACAGGCAGGCAGGCAGTCCTTTCAAATGCCAGACTGACCATTTTATTTAAATTAAAAGCCCAACTAAAACAGGTACCAGCAGCTCGGGGCTGGGAGGCATGGAGAGATTATTGCTCAGAAGAGCAAAACAGGGGGATGAAATGTCTAGCTTTTGAAAAGTCCGTTCTGTGATGACACAGTTCTCTCTGTCCGCAGATGACAGAATAAATTAAAAAATATTCCTGCCAGCCTTAAAGATACTGCTTTAGGAAATCTAAGGTTGCCTAATGGACTGGAGTATAATCTCAATGTTTTCAGTTTCCTCCATTTTACCCAAATCATTCACTTCCATAATTAAAAGATAATGAGCCAGTTTTCCCCTTTATAACCAACCCTCTCTGGATAGAGATTCAAAATAATAATTAAAAAAAAAAAAAAAGGAATCCTGTCTACTGAACGTGCCTGCAGATAACAGGAATATCCTTCACTTTCCCTCTCTGGGGTTTCCTAGCTGCCAGCCATCAGTCAGCTGCCATACCATGGGGATGTTGTTAGGGGCCAATGAAGAGGCCGCCCTTGTGTAGGATGATCCATCAAAACCCGTGTTCCCCGTGCAGTTACAGTCTCCCTCCTACAAACTCGGTTTGTAGGCATCCATGTAGAGAACCTCATTCATTAGACAGAAAGAAAAATGGGCTAATCCTAATTACAGCACTTCTTACTCTGTTCTTGACCTCTCCCTGATGCTGTCACTTCTTGGGCCCGCGCCCTTGCCCAGCCTGTAATGAGGACTGGGGAAAGGCAGGGCTGGCATTAACCAAGAAGAAGTGCAGAAAGGAGGTTTTTCACAATAGCTCCATTTTCTGCATTTTTAAAAAATCTAGTGGAAAACCAATAGTAGCACTAACAAGTTCAAGCAGGAAAACATCCCTAATCTTTATGTGCAAATGCACATGGATGGATTGACACCACCTACGTGTAGATGCTTCCCTGGGGAACCCAAGGCAATGGCTGTGGCCTTCCCTCTCTGTCCCCAGCAGGGACACAGAGATGTCACCAGCAGGTGACTCAGTGCGGTGATGATCCAGCAATGCCTGACTTCATGCAGGCAGCAGCTCTCCTGGCCTGTGCTCAACGCTCAGCTTTCCCCTACGAGGGAGCCTGAGCCCCTTCAAGGGTCCTCTTGACAAGGGCTGGGCCTTCACAGGATCTGGATTTTAAAAAATGACTTGTGGAGCAATAGTGTCAATAAAGACAGATCAGTATTTGATATTTTTAAGGAGGCAAAATTAATTCTTTCTGCTTTTGTCCTAAAAACTGCCCAATGCCCATCCCCTCCCCTCATGACAGTCTGCTGCCCCTGGCCACTGGAGGCATAAATAAATTAGTTAGGAGTTTTTCCAAGTAGTAAACTTTTTTTTTTTTTTTTTTTCCCAAAAAAGAAATACAGCAGTATCTAACAGCTTTCCATGCTGGAGTTTGGGAGCTTTTCAGAGCCATAAAATATTTACTTTAGTTTTTTTTCCATTAGGTCTTAATTCTCAATATTTTATAAGAAGTTAAATTATCCAGGAGAACTGAGCTTTCATTTTTGGGGAAAAAAAGCAAAAAGTATGTCCCCAATTAGAAAACGACCATCAAGCACAGAGTGCAGAGAACATTTCTGAAGGAGAGAACTGAGCACATAAGGAACTGAGCAGAAACTTTAAAAATTCAGAACTCTTTATTCTTCCTTCAAAGAGGAGCAGTTTTAAGAATTTCACAGATTGAGATTCATTCACACTCCTTTCTCTTTCACCCCAAAAGCACCAGTGCTCCTGATTCTTGCCTTTCAATACCGCTTTCTTTTCTGGGCCCAATGCGCTGGACCGAGCCCTGCGTGGCTCCCGACTGCACGTGCCTTTGCCCTGCCATCCCCCCCATGCACCCCGCAGCAAAATTGATGGCCCAGATTCAAATCCTGGGACTCTCTGCTTAGACCCTGCTGGCCCAAAAATGCCCTTTTGTGTTTTTTTTTTTAATGTAAGAGCTCAGAAATGCTTCTGTCTGTGCCAGAGCATCCAGCCTCCTGCCCAGGTCCCACCGAGGTCTCGGGATCTCTTGGCTCAGCCAGGAGGGAGGGGAAGGGGGATTGGGAGAAAGGGGACGTGTTTCATCAAAGCAAAGCCACTGATAGAAGAGGAACAAAACCAATTCTGAGTGTCTTCTCCTATGGCAAGTAAGTCTGGCCAGCACGCAATGCGGTCTGCCTTGGCACAAGGCAAACATCAGGTAGAAATTCCACCCTCAGGGGAAGGGAAGGAGTGAGAAACAGCCACATGCTGTGGCCCAGATGTGGTACCCAGGGGACACCAAGTGAATGGTGACATGGGTGGGAGGAGGTGGCCCGTGGGCACCCATCTGTATAGTCCTAGGTGGGAACATGCAGATTTATGCCAGTTTGCTCCAGACTGAACATCAGCAGGGAAACCTGACTTTGATGTGTTTTAGACCCTGTCTAGCCACAGAAAAATTTCTCCCATGACCCACTTCTCTGTCGGGACTAGTTGGCCTCCCTGCTGACACATGAGGGCATCACGGTGCCATGAGGTGTCGACTAATTGTCCCCATGGAGGCAGCTTTCTGCCTCCCTCTTTGCCTGTGCAGAGGCTGAGAGAGCGCCACAACCCAGGGAGCAGCACTCGGCGCAGGCGGTTAATGACTGCTGAACACTGCTATAACGTAGTGCGGTGGGGTTAGAATTTGCTGTAACCTTCCTCATTAATGACACACAGTTAAAGGTTATTAATTATGAACTCACTTGTTGACATTAAACTGTTTTAGTGTCTAAGAGGCAAAGCTGGGTTGGATGCAAAGAGCTGAAGGTTCATCCTTCCCTCTGATGAACCGGTCACGCTCTGTCAACACTGTCTCCATCCCCACCCCCTCCTTCTCCCCCAATTTGGGAAATAATTTGCATTCTTTCTCTGAAAGCATTAATTGAGAGGAGAACAAATGGAGTCCCAGGCAATTTGAACATGCCTCGTTACTGTCCAAGGGCTTGTTTTGAATCAGCGTCTGTCAAAACAACAATTGCAACGCCCTGGCCCGGTACCAAAGCTGTACTGGGAGGGCTGGTGGGAGAGACGGGGGTTTTGTTCTCCGGGAGCCGGTTGTGCACCTTTAATGATGACTGCTGCAGCCAGCTCCTGGCTGGTTGCTGCACAGCCCAGCGCGTCCCTTCCCGCACTGAGCCCTTATTACCCAGCAGCGGGACGAAGACCGCGGGCAGGGACACGCCGCCGCTCTGCCGTGCAGCGAGGCTCCCAGGCAATGTCACGCTTCGGTGGCCGGGGACCACCCGCAGCAGGAGGTGCCACTCGCAATTAGGACGTGTTTGTTTTGTGCCTCGCCGGACACTGTCCCAGCTGGCGGAGAGCTCCAGCCCGGGCTGGGGGGAGACGTGGGCAAAGCGCTTTGTGGAGAGCCTTGGCCGAAAGGGCTGGAGTGCCTTCTGCTGCTCTGCCTGGGGGGACAGGGAGGGCTGCGCAGGGCTTCAGCCAGGCTCTGCAACAGCACCTGGTGGCTTTTTCTCTTCCTCCTCTCACTTCTCTCCTTTCTTTCCTTTCCTTTTGTCCCAAAGTCCCATCTTCAACTACCTCTCGACTCGTTGGATGGGATGATCTCATTTAGCTTCAGACATGTTAGACATCTAAGCGAGATACACAAGTTAATGTGGGGAGATGGGGGTCTAAGGGCTAATGATGTGCCTGCCTTTCTCCATTGCTTTTATGGAGCTTAACCCATTGACTTTCTTTCCCTCCTCCTTATCTCACTGGCTTAAATCACTACATTATCCTAAGCTGGCTGGTAATTCTTGAATGGGTGAGAAAGATGTAAGGGAAGCAAAGAGAAGAAGGTTTTTGCAGCAGCATATAAATCTGCTTGGACGCAGAGATTTTGCTTTCAGCCCACCTCTGCTTTCTTCCAACTACGAAGAGAAAGCTGGTAAGAGAAAAGCAACCCCGGATCAGTATAAGGGCTAAGGCTGCTGCCAGCGGGGCCAGCAGACTTTTCCCCTGATGCTGGGCCAGCTCTGTGGGATGATCACTGAATTTGTAGCTTAGGGATATTCTTGTTAGAGGTAAGAGCAATCATTTCCACAGCTTTCTTTGTGTTTGCTCTTTGCAGCCTACGCTGAACTACCAGCATGTAAGAGCAAAGGACTGTGCCTAGCGTGCTTCGGGATAAAGACTTTGATAGCCTGGGCTGTACGTGTGCAGCTCATCACTGCCACGGTTCTCATGCAAGTGCCCAGCTGATATAACGTGGTCGTCAAACAGTCTAATTGTAACTGTTTTCTCTAAACATTTACAACCAACAAATGTGCATGTGTATGTTCAGCAGAGGGCCAAGGAGAAAAACAGCAGCTGCTCCCCGCGTTCCTGCTGGAGCTTGTATATATTCCAGGGCTTTTTAAAGCATCTATTTACATTTGCATTTTGGATCCCTCTCCACTTCCTGAGGAGACTTGGCCAAATCCAGCACTGGTGCAAAGAGGGTGCATTGTCCTGTCACCAGCACAGCCGCGCTCCTTTCCGCTGGGCAGGAGGAGGACTTATTTTCTTGTTCCATGATATCCTCAAGCATCTTCAGCTTTGCTCGTCCTTATGAAAACAGGCGCTGCAGCCTTGCTGGAGCGCCCAAGCCATGATCTGTGCTGGAGGGCCCTGTCAGGCCGATGTCCTGTGGCCACCCTTGGCACCACCTGACCTTGCACCGTCCCCTGGGGCTTCCCCACCTCTTGCCCAAGCAGGCAGGGATGCCGCCGAGCAGATGCTGCCCTGAGTGCGTCACGTGAGTCAGGGCAGCTCAAGGCTGTCAGTGATGGGAAACCACCTTGGACATCCCAGCTTCAACTGCGAACGAGCATGGCAGGGCTACAGCTCCTCTGCTTTTTATTTGGAGCATGGCTGCTCACGGGAAGACAGGAGTCTTTTATAGCTGGGTAAATTGCGTTGCCTTCAGCGATGAGCACAGACCCACCATGGAAGGGTCGCAGGAAATGGTCTGGCTTTCTGCTCAACAGGAGCCATGGCTCGGCCCTTACTGGCTGCTTCTGAGAAGTAATGAAGCAGCTACCGAACACAGGCTGTGAGGGAAAAAACTGCCATCCAGCAGCTCCTTGTTGGACTCTGGAGAACAATATTTTTATCCGACAGCATGTGATAATTTCAGCCTTTCCCTGCTTAATGCTGTCTTGGAGCAGCACAACCCCATCTCGTTCCCCACTAACCATTCATTCGGGTGAGCTCTTACTGCCCAGAGAAGCAATTTTGCCAAGGGGGAAAAACCAGATGGGCAGTTGTGAGCGTCCTCCTGAGATAACGCTCACCTTGGGAAGGCTGCACACCGCCGGGATGCGTGTCCCCGCTCTCCCCGTGGGACATCGCCAGGCGGGGTGCCCCCAGCCGTCCCGCTCCTCCCAGCATCAGGTGGACCTTGCATTAAAATTGCCTGTGGGTCTTCTTGATGGGAAGACGGTGCAGAAGCATCCCCCGTCTTGGGAAGCGCTGTTGGAGAGGCTGGCCTGTGCTCTGCTGAAACGCAGGGACCAAAGCGCTCTCAGCGCATCCCACCCAGAGCAGCAGCGTCCCACGGCCACGGCTCAAGGGGCTCAGCCCTCGCTGGAGCGGGAGGCATGGTGTGGAGGGATGGATGTCTCTCACAGGACTTTGAAGGCGAAGCCCCCCGAGCCCCGACCTGTGGTGCTGTGTTGTGTCATGGATGAAATTCCTTCTCAAAGGCAAGATCAAAGCTTACGGGTGTGGATTATAAGGAGCCATAGCTGCTGTCTACAAGGTGAACACTTCACTCTTTACAAAGAATAAAACACGTGAGGCTGCTGAGGCTGGTTTCAGGACCCCAGCACTTTCTGATTTTTGCTAACAACATCTTGAAGCTGCAGGTAGTTGAGATACCTGGTCAGGGGAAGAGGAAAAGGGCATACAGCTGCTATGTCTGATGCCTTCCCTTCCCTCCCTGCTCTTTTCCATTCCTTTGCGTGGAGAGAATCCCCAAAGCCAAGGATGTAATACATTCACATTTCTGGTTCGTTCCAGATGTTTTTCCTTTGCATGGGAAGATAAAAAACTCTTAGCATATAGCAAGACAGTTAATGATCTTACATACTGAACAAAAAACCTGCAAGGAGATGTATTTAAGGCCAAAATGTTTGCATTTTCAGAGCACTGTCCTAGGACCAGGAGAGGACATATCCTGCGCAATGTGTTAAAATATTGTATAACTCCTTCTGCGGAGGCATAAACCCTTAAACCCAGGTGTTGCCCTGGTACAGTGCAGGGACCCAGTCCTCTCTCCCCCAGGCTCCTTCCCATTCACTTTAACTGTCTGGTGCACCACAGCAGGTATCTTGCATGGTTGGTCACCTTTAATGGCTCCTCAACAGCAGAGATTTAATTAAATTAGCAGGTTCAAAAACAAACGTGGAAATGAAGAGAAAATAGACCTGGTGTGTTAAGCATAAAAAAATTCATCACTTAACAGTGGCATTAACAAATGAAGTTCATTACTTATTTTCCAAATGACCAAGCCTGGTCTCTGATGGAGATGTAGGGAATTCCAGTAATTCTCTTTTAATCGTTTCACTTTGCATGATGGACGATGGGAACCGCTCACCAGTAACATGGTGCTGGGCTGAAGAGGAGATGTAATTCTTTCTGAAAGACGAGCGCGTGTTTTGACTTGGCGCAGCATCCATATGACCAGAGACCGAGACAGAGCGAGAGCAAAGTGCAGCGGCGTTTTAATCAGAGAGCAGGTTTTAATTCGCAGGCTCAGAAGAGCCTGCTGATCGGCTTTGCTTGCACGTGGCAGCACCTCCAGAGAGGAAATAAAGAACTGGAGGGTGTAAACCAGTGTCATTTCATAGCAGTTAACAGCAAGAGACCAAAAAAGCTACGTTGCTTTTTGCTTTAGCCCCGCCTTTAAGATCCATCCTTTTTGTGCCTACGTGAATCTCTGACGAATTCCTAAAAAAACAGGAGTTTATTTATATTTCTGTGTTGCTTGTTGCTGTTTGCCTGTGTTAGCTGCCACCATCTGGTTTCACCTGTGTGGGTTGTGCTGTACATCCCATATCGGACCCTGCTTTCATCCTCAGGTTTCATAAATAAACTTTACAAAAAAAAGGAGATGGGAACTTTGATGCTGATTACAATGCCTGACTCCATCAGTCTTTTTGATGTGGAGGAGCTTCTGTGCTTCTACAGGTGCTTTAATTTCTTATTGCTCACCTGCTGAAGCCTCTGTCCTGCGTGTTTCTCCACGTGCAGAAGTGCTTGTGGCTGATTCGGTGACTGCAGAGGTGTTTGCCTTTGTGAGCAGATGTGCTCTGAGGAGAACGTGTGCGTGCATTTGGGTGGAATGTGATGGGACACGCTGTACCACAGCCCAAACGCAAAATAGGACACGGCTGTTGTTTTGGTCTGGTTTTGTGTTGCTGGTGCTGCAGGGGCTGTACGACACGTGCCCTGTGTGACGCAGGGACCAAACCTCGTGGTGGGAGATGTCCCTCGCTGTCCCGTGGTCCTCATTTCTGCATCACAGCGCTGGCTTCGCACTGCTCAGGCAGGGATGATTTTTAGACACTGCCAATGAATATAACTGTGCATCCGTGTCGCCTGTCATAGACCTTGTCCTCCTCAGTCCTATACATCTAAAAAGGGCAACTTCTGCTCCAGAGAGCTTGCAGTAATACCTGCCAGCACCTTCCTGCAGTGGTTCCAAGTGGATTCACCCTGCACCAGGCAGTTCGTTAGTGCAGCATGCATCCCAGCCCAGCGACAGCCTGCGTCGCGCTGCGAGTACAGACGCTCCTGCAACACGCTGCAAACAGCTCGCGGGCACGCGGGCTGGGTCCACGTGCTCGTTTCCCGTGGTGTTATCTACAGGTTTGGGCCTGTTCCTGCTGGAGATTAGAGCGTCTTTACATCGCCCAGTCGTACTCTGCATGTCTGCTTGCACTTGTACAAGCGGGCTGTGCCTGCAGCGGGGTCTGTCGCCCGTGTGCCCGAGGCACTGGGGTCCGAGCGGCACGGCGGGTCTCAGCTCCCTGCCCAGCTGCGGGGATGTCGGGCTGAGCGGGTGGTTACGCCATTGAATATGATGTTTAGCACTTCTTTGCAGCATGCATAGGAGCTGGCCTAACTGCTCCTACAGCCCGCAGTGATTTCTTGTCCTGAAAATACCAGAGTGTTGTTCCCCAGCAATTCCGAGAGAGGCAGGAGTGGAACTAATGATGTAGGGAAGTAAATTTTCTTAAAATGCTGGAGATAGGGAAATGTATTTCAGACACTCTGTTCTGGTTGAGCTAAGAGAAGAAACCAGTACCGAGGAGTTGATTGAAATCTGCGGTGATTTCTATGCTGCTCTAGACAACACGTTCAGCTCTGGTACAGGAAAGTGTTGTTGCAAAAACCTCCCAGCCCTTTTGTGAAGGACTTCGCAGTGGGTGGGCAGTAAGTCCAGGTGCCCGTCCCCTTTAAAGCTAACGGGAAGCCAGCCTCCCAACTCAGTGGATTAAGTCTGCATTCATCTTCTCGAGGCCCCATCCCTGGAAATATTCCAGGCCAGGTTGGACGGGGCTCTGAGCAACCTGGTCTAGCTGAAGATGTCCCTGCTCACTGCAGGGGGTAGGGCTAGATGACCGCTAAAGGTCCCTTCCCACCCAAGGCGTTCTATGATCCTTAGCAGGAACGGCGTGGGAGTACTAGCAGAGCTCTCCTGATGTGCTGTTCTGGTTCCGCTGTGCTTTGTACTTGTACGGTGAAACCACTCCCGGCGATATGAGGGACCACGTGGGAACTGCAGCTTCGCCGGTGTAGCCGTCTGTGTGCTGGGACCTGAGTGGACGCAGTCCTGTCCGTCGGTCACACTGGTCTGTCCAGCAGCAAAAGTCTGGTGGGTTCCCAAGGTGTGAGGCTGAAAAACCTTAGCCGTCTCGCTCTTCTCTTTCCTGGTAGCTCTGGGGAGAATAAATAGATATCAGCAGAGGGCATAGAGCACCAACATCCTCCTTGCTCCTGTAGTGACTGTCAGGCAGTTGAAAGATTATTAACATGAAGTGTGACACTCGGCAGTGACTCAACACCAAGTAATCCTAAAGGACTTTGCTTTGGGGTGTAACAAAAGTCGCCTTGTGCTGTCCAGCCAGGCCCACAGCTGTGCTCCCTCCATCCAGTTATCTCTGCTCTACATCAGGGAAACTGAGGCACTGCCATGGCAAACCCAGTCTGGACAATACACTGGTCCATGGAATGTGGAGCGTCCCCAGGTGACAACCCCCAGGTGATTTAAAATGAAGGAAACACAGTTAGACGGTCTGGTTCTCCGAAGGAGAGACACCGTGGTGTACCCAGCGCTGCCAGGAAGTAGGGACATGGGCACTTGGGCTGCTTCACCAGGACTCTGGGACATGCCCAGCAAACCCTGGAGCTCCCAAAATGTCCTGGGTTCCCCACAGAGGAGACAACAGGCGCTTGGCTACCCTGGGTTCACCAGAGGGACACTGTGTGATGACCCCTCGTGAACACTAAACAGAGCAAGGAGGAGCTAGTGGCTTCCTCCTCCAGCCACCACCGTTACTGCTGTTACCAGCGCGAGGAAGGTCTGTGCTACAGCAGGAGCCACTCGTGACCTTCATTTATGGAGACCCCGGCTCATCTCCCGAGGCTGGGTCCGCTCTGCTGCCTGCGGCGAGGCTGGCAGGGTGGGCAGCACCCTGAGCTGGGTGCAGGGCTCAGCCCCGGCACTGGTCACAAGCCAGGCAGTTTCTGCTTGAAGCCTCGGTCGGATTTAGTTTAGGTTTCAGAGGCAACATGTAAACATTCCCAGTGAAGACACTTCTTCCAAGGGGCTCGGCCAAGTGGGGTTTCCTCCTCCGTGTTTATGGGAAAGCATTCTGTTTAGATAGAAAAGCAAATGAGCAGATCCCCGCATTCCTCCCCGGCACATCTCGGCCAGCTCGCCGGCCTCTGTGATGGGAGATTTAGCACAAACTCAAGGGAAATTTGTGCTGAGAGTCCCCTGTTAAAATCCCAGCGGTGTGTCTGTGGGACACGAGGCACCACAGGCTGGCGTAGGAGCTGGGGGAGGGTGGGAGGCACTGTTGGTAATGCAGCCTGCAAATCCAGAGTTGCCCTGAGATTCATTACAGCAGATAAATGCTTCTCCTGAGGACTCTTCTAGCCCGTGACTCAATACCACAGCCTGCTTACAGCCCAGCAAGGCTGGAAAATGTGGTATCACTTGTACTGTGTTCTTGGGAACTACGAAAGGAGATATTTTGGATTTTGCCCTTCAGGGCTACAATTAGGTTGAAAATTCACCTCAATATGAACACCAGCAGACAGATTTACACCCAGGAAGTACCCCTCGAAATAGGTTTTAAGTGAGAATTAGTTGGTATCTATACCTCTGAGCAGGGTGAATTTCAGAACAAGTTCTGTCTGAGTCTTTCCTGGAGTTACTATTTCTTTCATCGAAGGGGCAGCAAGAGGGATGAAAATCTCCACTGAGAACAGCTGCCTAATTTTTGCTCTTTCTTTATAACAAACTCAGGCCAAGATCTGGTTGCTGGCAAGCGCAGACCCAACATCTGCAGAAGGAGAGGCCTCTGGCCTCCCAGCTCATTGGAATTTTCCAGCTGATGCGAAAGATTTCCCAAGTTAACGAGAGTATCTGTTGAGGCAGGGATGGAGCAGCCAGGTGGTCATTTGTTTGATACATAGGTGGGTGTCCCAGGGCAAGTCACTGAAGAGAAACCCAACCTTGTGCAGAGCTGGACTCCGCAACCATGCTCAAAGGGGTCAGGTTTTTCTTCTGGGGCTGCTCTGAGGAACACAAGCCCTCTAATCTCATATTGGCCTTATCCAGTTTCCTCCTTGATTTGGGGAAGCAGTATAAGGGAAGGGTCTAATATTAGTGCCATGTCATCACTGACCTCAAAAGATCCACCATCAGTCTCATAAACATTGGTACCGTGGTCTCCTCACCAGAAAATTTCCAAGAGCAGTACCCAGCAGGTCAAAAGCTGTTTACCCCCATGCACACCGTGGGAAAATGAGGCCCAGCCCTGAGAAGTGGCTTCCCAAGCTCACCCATCCAGCAGCACCATCAGCCTCCTAAGAGCCAACATACAGCCATGGCCTTGCTGGAAGGGCTGGTCCCTCACCTCCTGTGCTTTTGTGGTTTGACGCCACATGCTTCCAAAAGTCCTTTTTCAGCTGAGCGATGGCGTCAGCATGAAACGAGACAGTGGGACGCACCCAGGGTACCTGCAGGGTGGCGACCGCGTTTCCATTGGCATGCGCAGGGCTGGCACTGAGGGAGAAGGTGAGGAGTGACAGCTTCAGGACCAACCTTGCCTCTAATTCTGATCAAGCTGAAATCCCCAGGCAGACGCATGGGAAGGCCCCAGATTAGCTCACATCACTCTTAGAGACCAACTGCCCTGGAGCGGTGATCCGGCAGCTCCCACCTCTGAGCCCCTAAGCCCCCTCCATCCTCCTCAAAGTTCAGCCACGAAAGGAGGGCAGCCAGCTGCTGATCGGTGGCACGCTGGGCATCTGCGGGAGGGAGGCAGCTCAGGGGTTAAGGCTCTTGGCAGCATTTCAGTTGTACGATGCAATAAAATATTTTATGACATTTTTACAATATTGTGCAATGGGATTTCGAGACCCTGAAAGAAAACACGATGTAAAAGTAAGATGCAGCTGAGCGGAGCAAACCCAGCAGGTACAAGTTATCTCTTTTCCTCCCCTCTCTTCCCTTCTCCCGCCGCCCTCGCTGCAGGCAGCAGCACTTGCTCCCCACGCCGCGGGCCAGCCCGGCTTCCCTGGCGCTTCTCAGCACATCTGGGCCGTTTTTACGTGCGTGCCACATACTTGCACGGTGAGCACATACTACATGTTGCTACAAACAGCCCAAATAAACGTGGGAGCCAAGCGTGCCAAAATATTACAACATATTAAACACCTTTTAGCCTGATCCATAACCTTGTAATTGGTATAAAAATAAGGAGAGTCATCTTTAAATGGGATTCCACAGTTGCCATTGTCTGTCTGCTGCGTGGCGTCGTGGCTTGGGACACCGGTGGCTGGGCCAGGAGAGGCAAGCTTGCAGCAGTCAGCTAAAATCTAGGTCGCTAATTGCGTGGCCCGCAGAACTAACCCAAGTGATTCTGAATCAAGGAAAAGCACGCTTCTGCAAGGACAGGATGTGCTTCATTTTACAGTGAGACATGGAAAAAGCAGATGGCTGAAAACAAGCACTGAAGTGAGTTCTTCAGAAATAGAGCTCATCCCAGTGGTTCAGCATCTATGTGGAGGTCACCCTCATTGCAGAAGATCAAGGTCACCTCTGGGCAGTCCTTACCCTCCTTGAATAGCCACAGCACAGAGCCTTCAGCAGATGTGGGATTGTCACCTAGATGTGCTGAGCATGGCTGTATCTGTCATTGCACCATTAGTCCTTGTAGGAGATGGTCTAAGGTGGAAGCTCAGGCTGTCTCTGAGCCAGAGACCACTGAGGCTGCGAGAGCATCCTGGGGCAGTTCCACCACCCTAGGGACAGGACGCTGGACTATCTCAGCCTGGTCAGGACCAGCAGGGTCGTTCTGATGATCTTCTGTTACCACTCCAGAAATGAGGCTCCTCTTCGAATGCACTGGATGGGTAGAGAATTTGTCTGCAATACCAAGGTAAATTTGACCAGGACTGTTCCAGACACTCGGAGATCAGAGATCACTACGTAAAACATGCAGGAGCTTTAGCAAATCCCCAAAGTTGGGTGGTGGAAGAGGAGTCTTTAGCTCCCCCTCCTATGCTCTTCCTTCCCTGTTTCAACCTTCTGGTAACAATGTGGGACAGGAATGTACTTTTATAACCAAGGCAGCGCTGAGGTTCTTCTGTAATCACTTTATTCCAGGAACTGACGCGCTAAGAAAAATCCCAAATATCACAAGGCTTGGCATAAAATCCTACAAATTGGCAACGCTACATTTGGAGTGAGGCAAGCTAAGAAAAGCCTAATCCAATCTTATGCTTCAGAGTACCAGCACAGCGGCAGCAGACTGCCTGGGGTGGTCGGGAAAGAAACGCTTGTCCCCGCATGGGACACGAGCACGCTCTTGGCGGAGCAGAGAGGGGGTCTCAGAAGAAGCCCCAGCGTTTGAACTTCTGCAGGCAGAGACATCCAGCGTCACAGCTGATTTGTCTGATCAAACAGAGCAAATCCCTCGCTCTGATCCTGCTGAGGGCTCTAAATTGCTTTAAACGTTGTTAAATGAACCACACAATATATTTTCAATGTAAGCAATTTCTTTTTTTTTCTTTTTAATAGCTCTTTGGCCTGACTTCAGTAGGTGGTTCAGCTCCCTTGGAAGGTGCTGCTGAGGAACTGGGGTATCTGAAGGCTCACCTGAACTGGTTTTGCCCTTTTGTTTCCTCCTGTTGACTGTTCATGTCTTTTTTTATTACGTGGCTCCAGCCGTGCCCAGAGCTGCTTTACGGTGGATGCTGCACACACTCACACAAAGGCACCTCTGTTTGGAAGTGGTGTAATTACAGACTAATTAGGCGAGAGGGAGAAGACTGACCTGGCTGTGGTCAGCCGCCGAGTAGAGGCTGGACAGGAGCCGTCTGGCCGGCCGCAAACGGGAGGCCCCTGGCTCTTCCCAAACAGGGTCTGTCCTCCTTGGCTTCCCCGGGGAGCCCTTCCACGGGGCAGGGATGGGAAGTGCCCTGGGAGGGGTTGTCACCCATCCCAGAAATCCCAATTGTGTCAGCTCCTGCTGCTGCGTAGTGCCACTTCTCCTTGGTGCCAAAGAAACTCCGTGGGTTGAAGCAGTGAAAAAAGTAGTACGTTGAATTGCATTAAAATGCTGCTCTGTTACTCAGGGGCTTTTCCTCACCCCTTCCAGCTTCGTGGGTCTTGTGTCCCTGTGCCCCTCAGACTTCACATTCTCTGCGGTGCTTTTGGAACTGAGTCAAACCTGGTAAAAAAAAATCTAGATACCAAAAGTTTCAGCAAAACAATCATGTGACACTGTTTATCAATCAGTGAAGCTTTTGCTGCTGGGAAAGGTGTTATTTGAAAGCCCCAGATTTTCTCACAGTGTGAATTTTCCAGCCAAGTGGTTCACAATTCAAATTTGTCAGGAAATGTCAAAAAAAAGGAAAAAATCCTAGCCATACCTAGCTATATCTCCCTTAAATTCTAAACTACTCTACTTTTCGTGCCAGATTTGTAGCTAGTGTCTCAAATTATGAGGAGTTTGCCTGGGAGGTGCTAAGGAGATTTTTTTGGTACTGCAAGCTTGCTCCTGGAGTCTGTGTGCAAAATCTTGGAGGGATGTTCTGCCAAAAACACCATCGTCCCTGGCAGAGGTGCTTCCCAGAGAGACGTCTCCAGCTGTGACTCCTCACAAGCCAAAGCACCACTTCTCTGGGGGGCTGCTGTTGGGCAGGTGGTGTTTTGCTGGGGAACCTGGGGATTATTCTGCTCATGCATATATATCCTGGATATTTGTGGGTGTCATGGGTGACCTAGTGAGTAAAGTATCTTAGTGTTCATCCATCCTTAGCACGATCTGCCTCTCACTTTGGTATTTCCAGTTGGGTTTTTTTGGTGAAATTGTTCCAGAGCTGTAAAAAGAATCTGTCTTGCGGTAGGAGAGACTCCTGGAGTCCTGAAGAGCTTTGGATTGAAAGCAGGAGCCCTGCAAAGGGACAGGCTCTGCACCAAAGCTCAGCTGCATCAGGGTGTGGGACACTGCTGGGGGGGTGACAGGAGGTGACACATCTCCTTACCATGAAGGGAGCCCTACCTTGGGCTGCTTCTCCCCTGCCTAAGCCCTCTCCAGTCACAAGCCTCAATCCCTTAAAAAACCTTAAAGAAAACAAGAAAAAGCTTTGATTCGGAGGAAGGAAAGGGTTTTTACAAGTGATGGCAGGAGGGAAAACTGTGTGTCCTCTGAAGCAGATGTGGCTGCGCCACTGGGCATGTCCACGCTCATTACGAGGGATCTCCACAAGCCTCCCCTTCAACTCGTGTAATCCCAGTGAGTGGGAAACCCTTCCCATCTGCCTGCGTATTTATCCACTCCCCCCTCCAGCATCTCGCAGAGCGCCCACCGTCACCTCTCGGTAGTGTTTCCCACTCCAGGCTTTCTTAAGATGTGAGGCTTTTGGTGCCCCAGCTTGGCCTCCCAAAGCACCTGCAGATCAGCTTGAAAACTTCTTCTTTCGGGGACCCTTGCAAAGCATCTGCTGGCGGCAGCAGCTCTCCTGGGAGAGCTGGGAGTGTGCTTGGACACCTCCCCAGGCACCCTGGCTCCCAGGCCAGCTGCTATCGATGGCATCAGAACTTGGATTACATCAGTTCTTGTGACATTGCCCAACTGAAACCCTGCTCCCCGAGGGAGGCCCAGCTTAATTGACTGTGGTTATTAATATTGTATTATCAGCAGCCAGATGGTCCAGAGACAGGCAGTTTTCATACATTTTACTGATGTCCTTCAGTGGAAAATTATTTCCACTTATCTTTCGTCCTCATGTACTTCAGGTAGAATGAAGTGTTAGCAGTGGCACCCTCCACCGCGAGCAAAGTCACCATGAGGAAGTGCCTGGCTGGAGAGCAGACGTGAGACGGTGTCTGTGTGGGTTTTAATTAAAGCAGCTCCATGGAATAGCTGGGGGGTAGGAGGAGGTGGTGGGTGCTTCCTGCCAAGCCTGGAAAACACCCAGAGCAGCTTTGCTGGAAAGGCTTGCCTCTTTGCTCTTTTTTTTTTTCGCTTTTCCTGACTTTTTGACTGGTACTTGAAGAGCTTGCAGTGGAGAGTGGTCAAATCGCAAAAGCCCCCAGAGGCATCACCAGAGATTTTCCAGGTAAAGCCTCCACATGCAGACAGACAGAACCCCCACAAGTTCCTGGGCCAGTCAAAGCCTTACTCACATGTGGATAAATAGAGCTCAGGAGCAAGGGAAAGAGGATCTTGAACAGCAGGTTCTGGGTAAAAAGGTGAACATGTAAAGGTGCTTCAGGGAGGTCTTTAACCACGAGGTTTTCTGGCTCCCAGGGGAGATTCAGTCCAAGGAGTAGCCAGATGGGCACCTCTTCATAGGTGATTTCACTTGATCCTAGTTCCAGCATTGTCCATTTGCTCCTTCCACACTTGAGGTGCAAATGATGGTTGAAATAAACAGAAAGAAGACCCTGGGCTTTATATTGCCAGAGGAAACTGCCCCATGTCACTCCACACGCCCCACAGTGTGCAGGGCTGTCACCTCCTGAAGTCCCCAGAGCTGAGCCCAGTCCTGACACCAACTCACCCCATGGCCCTTGGCATGTCCCTGCAGCACCTCGGTGCCCGCATTGATACCCCAGCACCACCCCTACCCCATACGCTTGCCGTGTCGCGGGGTTTGCCAGGGCTTGTCCTGCAAGGAAAACATCTCTCCAAGGCGTGATGGTGACAGAGTTATCCGACAACAAGCTAACACCTCCCTCAAAGTGTCACCAGCACGTCAGACTGGGAAAGCAGACCTCTGTTGATAACTTCCCTCCTAATGAGTATTGCTGCTGACAGCTCCAGTGTGACCTCAGGGATGGTTTGGGGGTGGGCTGGAGGCTCAGGGGGTGTGGGCAGGGTCTCGGGAGAAAGTCCTGGTGGTACAAAGAGCTCTGGGGAATGAGCGGCACGCAGACTCATGATGTGATATAAATACAGCAACCCTGCTATTCCTGTGCAAATTACAGCTTCGGCCCAGTCTCTGTTTTCTCCTTGCAGCGGGAAGGGTATAATTTGTGGGATTTGCTAGGCTTTTACCCAGCCGTGTGCCCAGCCAGCCGTTCTGCTCGGCAGCCCTTTGGTCCCGTGAGCATGGCTCTTGGGGCACAGCGTGCACCCACCCTGCCCCTCCGGCCGGAGCACCGATCCTCACCCCCTCCCTGACAAGGGTTGAAGCTTGCTCCGGTGTCTGGGCTGAAGCGCACGGTAACTGGTGGACTTTGTGGGAAGGAGGGGGACGGTGGAGTCAAAGGGTGTTGGAGAGGCAGGACCACAGCGGGTGGATCTTGACAGCACAGCTCTGTCCCACACTGGGCAGCTGCCAGTCATCTCGTGATGGACAGGACACCAAAGAATAGGTAGGAAGCCTTTGAACAGTGATCGGATACCTAACAACACTGATGATAGACTGCATGATGAGCTGTGGGTCCTGCTAAGCACGGCGGGTGTTTGTTGTACCCTGGGGAAGTTGTGGCAAGCACAGCTCCCTAAAGAGAAACAGGCATTTCTAGAGTGCAAGTCCCATCTCAGGCGTGGATTTAGGTGCAAATTGCTCATTGAAGACTGGAGAGGAAGCCCAGACCAATAAATATCTATTTAGGCATCTCAGTGAAGTGCTTAAAACGAGGTGAGCTGAATCCTCTCTAAGTGATGGTGCTCAGACAATCACAATGGCATTTTGGGGACATTGGATGATTCAGGCCATTTTGTGGTTTGCTATGGAGACTTTTACTCAGTGGCCAGCAAGGTGATTTGGCTGAGGTCAGTGGAGGTGCAACATCTTCTCCCCGGTTGCTCCTTGCTTGATCCATGCTGTACCAGCCCCAGCAATGGGTCCGGTTCGTGTGGGCACAGGGTCCAACCACCGCCTCCCCTTCCCCAGGTTGTCGTACACGGGAACACAGGGCACAAATTTGTGCCGGCAGCGCAGCTCTAATTCTCGGCCCGAATGCTGTGGTGCTTGGCCATGATATTTCACCACCTTGGCCAAACCTGAAGTAGCTCATCCTTCAAGTATTTGCTTCTTAGATAGTTTCCCCTCCTCTCACAACTGTCCAGTGAAGAGACACATCTCACACACAACCAGAAGGCAAGTTAGTCAAAAAGCATGTTGATGTGAAGGAAACCAGCCCTGGGCTGTGCTGGAGCCCTGGCATACCCAGTGCTGCCTGCTGAGCCTCAAACACAGCATCCTGGGTGATGCTTCTGCAGCCACACGTGGCTGGACCAGCCCGGGGCCGTGCTCCAACGCAGCAGCCAGGACCTGCTCCGGGGTGGAGTGGCTGAACCCTGGTTTTGTTTGGTTTCCCGTTGATCCACCAGCGAGGGCTGACCTGATGCCCGTGCTGCCAGGACCAGCGTGCGCTCCCCAGGCCGGCCACTCGCTGGGAACATCACCAGCAAAATAGCAAACAGATGTCATCCAAGATCATTCATAAATATTTCATAGTGGCCTGTGAGCCACCCGGTGAAAGACAGAGACCTCAGCGCCGGCGCTGAGCTGATTACTGAACACCGACAAATGCTTCTAATTGGGTCGGTGGCAACAGCAATGTTATTGACAGCAACAGAGAGAACAACCCGCCGCAGTTTATTTGCTTTGCTCTGGGTACCCATGCTAATCATACGTAGACTGAGGGTGATGGGTAAGACTTTGTGGAGAGCTTCTTCTCCATCTTCTTAGATTAACACAGCAACCTAAACAAAGAGGGAGGGAGACGCCCGGGAAGGAGGGGAAGCCTGCGGAGACAAGCGCTGCGCTGAGGTGCAGGCGGACGTGCAAAGGGAGTCACTTGGCATTAAGGCATTTGCTGTTTTCTGCCAGCTGCACCCAAACGGGAGCCACAGAGCGAGGAGGGTGGAGGAATAATCTCCAGAAATCCAACCCGTTTGCTGCTGGATTGACCAGCAATCCTGAAACCCCACCGTGCTGCGTGTGGACGCTGTGAGCAGGGCATTTTCCCAAAGGGCTGCTCCTGCAATCAGAGCAAAAAATCCCATTTTCTCAACTGTCTCCCAGTGGTGGAGATCTTGGAAAATGGGAGAAAGGAAATGAACTGGGAGAGGGTGAAGGACTCAGAAAGACTTTTGGCTGCTGCTCCTGGTTCCGCCGTGTATTTGCCACACACCAGTTATTATCCAGTGGCTGCAGTGCTGTCCTCGAGTCACCAGGGATGAGATGACACTGGATTTGTTGCTGTTTGCGGAGCATTTTGAGGTCTTTGCTCGAAAGGAGCTTTTATTAAAGTTCCCACATGTTAAGAACTGCCTAGGACTAATAAACACGGTTTAAGGAAAGTAATTTGGGGGCATGACAGCAGCTTGGTCTGTGTGCTTTTGGGCGCGTAATTGTGTGTGTGCACGTGTGTGTGTGCGTGAGCACCATTCTCCTGAGAACCACTTCCATTTGGAGGCAAAAACTCCCATGTGAACAGAAGTCTTGGTATCGCAATATTTTATATGCGAGTATTAATCCTCTTTTTAAGCAGCCCGTTTATTAAAACTCGGCAAGTTTCAATTTTTGAAGCTGGTTTCTTGAGATGTCATTATCCTCCTGCTGGAGCAGATTAGCGGATTGCTAGGAGGATGCAATTTGAGCTCAATTAATTCTGCTTCAAGTCCCAATTCAGTGTTGCTAAATAGCTCTCGAACCCTCTCGTCAGGCTCTCCAGCCCTCGGCTGCCGGCTGAAGGCTGCCTTGGGGCTGCGTTTCTGCCGGGCAGCCCTGCCCAGCTCTGCCCAGCGCCAGCCCCTGCCCCTGCCAGGCACCCCTCGTGTTTGCACCATTGCTCCCTCTTTTCTAGAGGACTTTTACAAGACTTTCTGCTTTGCTACTGGAAAGCATCTTGTGTCCAGGAAGCAAATGCTGAGCCGGTCTTGCAAAACACCAACCCCAGTATTCGATTTTTCTTCTCTTTTGTATCACTTTTTTTTATTAGTTAAACCATTGGAGCAATCATTTTCATGTCTGCTTGAATACAGCAATGAGAGGGAATGGCAGAGCAACGCAGAAAAAATATAAAGCAGTGAAATAAAAATAGTCAGTTCACAAGCCTTTTTTTTTTTTCCCTTGGGTAAGACTTGCCTTGACTGTCAGAGGTAGGATTAAACCCAAGCCTTGACTTAACCTGCCGAGCCCAGAGCCTGCAAACCCTCGCTCGTGTGGTTAGGTTTATGTGGGTGGAAATGGGGCTCCTGGCGTGCGTAAAGTGAAGGCTGTGTAAATCACCACCGGAGCAGAGCCACTGACTGCTCCATCTTCCAGGCAAGAATTGTCTTTTCTTTCTATGCCTTTGCAAAACCTGTAAAATTGGGCCCAGATCCAAGACCAGCCAAAGCATTATTAATCTTGACCTAGTTTACAAGCAGGTATCAAGTCCATTCCCTTGCTCCTGTCCTTCTCCTCTCTTCCTTCCTTGCTCTCCCTCTTGTGCTCACAAGTATATATTGCACATCCTCTTTCCTGCTTCCAGCCAGCATCAGTTAGAATGAACCTAATTTATTTTTTTAAACAGAAACACAAACCTTATCATGATATTCAACAGCTTCCCAGTCTGCTGTATCTACTGTCACTGGATGCTGAAGAGAGGGGAGTTTAGGTACCAGGAGGCCATCTAAGGCATCACAGTCAGCTTGAATATGGAGTAGATGACTCTTGTAGCTGCTTCTGCTACTTTTCTTTTAAGATGAGGAGGAGTTCCAAAACGCAGACCATCTGAAAGAGAAAGGACTGGGGCAAGCAGGGGGGATGGAGATGTGTTCTTGGCAGGGGAGCTGCAGTGCACAGGGTGTTTCCAGAAGTTGTGCAGAGGGAGGTGAAGACCCGTGACAGCTGCAGATTCATCACCCGTAGCCTCCTCTCTCCAAATGCCCACGCTGCAATGTGACAAAACAGATTCTGAATTGCCAGGTGGGACCACGGAGCCCAAACAGCAAAAGCTCTTGACCTGAGCTCTAAGACGCTAGTGGAAATGCCCGTGCTCCTGTCTTCTTCATGGCGGTCTTCCAGGTGTCTCAGGGACTTCCTTTTGTGCTGCCATACACCTGCCCACGTCGTTTCAAGCATCACCCCAGGGCAGCTGCACAGAGAAGGTTCCGTCCCGCGGCATCGCTGCAGGCACAAAGGTGACACCGACTGTCCCATGCCCTGCGCTCGGTGCTGTCGTTTGTGCCCAGCTGAGTGCGCACACGAACCTTTGGAGCTGGCAATATTTTGCACATGAGTTGAGGATGGTCCAAGGCACTGGCAGGGCAGATGAGCCTTTCTGAGCACGTTTCCAATGAAAGGCAGAAAACATGGCTCGCTGAGAAATGTCAGCTTCAAAGGGATTCCCTGGCGCATTCCAGACCTTTGGCCCATCAGGCAGCAGCCTGAAAAAATACTCAGTCCCTAAAGGTCAGTGTGCATCACAGCGGTGGCCCAGCCAGGAGTGAAGGGCACAGCTGAGGGACATGCCGGGAGGGTCCTGCTGCTGGCCACAGGTGCCACACACCTGCAACCCCGCGCAAAATGTCTCTGCTGTCTCGGCGGACTCTGTTTTCATTCCCCTTTGCATTTGAGCTGGGACAGAAAGCTCTGTCCCTGGCTGTGCTGGGACCCGCATCTGCCAGCAACACCAGCCCGCGGAGCAGAGCAGGCTCCAAGTGCAGGAGTGCGGATGGCAGTGAGACCTCGCTCCCTGTGATGGATGGGGAAACCTTGGGGAGATGCCACCATCTCTGCCGTTGGAGTCTGAGATCTGTGGACCGGCTCACCTGGACCCCACAGGGTGGACCACGGCAGCGTGGGGCCAGCCAGCGCCTGCTGCCCATGGTGAACCTTGGCTGTGACGAGGAGGTGACCTGCACCTCGGCGCTGTCCCCTCTTGCTTACGCAGCCTGCAGCTTATGCTCCCTTCTGAAATTTTCTCCTTCCCCGCTGTAAAGCTTGTGCTGTCGCTGCCAATTGCCCTCTTGCCTGTCCCACATCTTACAGCTGAACATGCAGCTGGATTGCTTGGCTTTCCCGATGCTGTCCTTCATACGTGGGGATATTCAAGCATGGGAGTGCTCACAGGGGTGTATGTGAGCGCATATCCCCTGGGGATTTGCTCTGACCCACTGATCCAGCTGTGCCCTATGGCGATGACTTCCAAGCAGGGAAGTCTGCACCACCCTCCATGCCCTGCAGCACAAGCCCTGGCTCTGATGGGTCTGTACAGCCACGGCAGCACTGGGACAGGCAGCTTTACATGATGGCAGAGAAGCCAGGTCTGTGCTCCATCTCCTCTGCCCAGACGACTACTGTCACGCTGGTGGAGATGCTCCTGAGGGTGCTGAGGGCATTCATGTCCACTGCCAGCCATCCCCAAACTGGCAGCTACTGGGGCTGCCTGTTTTCCCCTGCACTGCCATTGCCCCGGGGCAGCACAGCCACAGCTGCCGGGGCTTTGCCGCAGGCAGGGGGAGGGTATGGACACAGCGGCTTTTGGAGAGCATGGGGGAGCAGCACCCTGCCAGTTCTCCAGCCCTTGTTTGTTCTGCCATCGGAGTGCAGAGCTGGTTAATGCAGCCCTTCATGCTGCTAAAACGAGCTTTCTCACAGCCTGTACCACAGATTGGAGGTCGAAGAGGGCACAAAGACGGCGTCCAGCCCACCCTGATGGGGCTGAGGCTGAGCCAGGGGCTCAGAGCACAGCGTAGTTTGTGGGGCTTCACTGCCCCGCTAATGTGGGCTGCACCCCAGCCCAGCCCTCTCTCAGTAACGCTGCTCAGCCCTTGCTGCTTGCAAGAACCTTGCCACGGCTGTGGGTGATTTGTAGCTATGGACTGAAGGGAGCTGGATCAATACACAATCTGTATTGCTTTTGTGGCTGGGAATCCTCCAACACGCAGTTAACTGCTTGGACAGGCCCAAAGGAGGATGTTTCAGCTGGGGATCATGACCCCAGCAGGTGCCGGCTCCTGTGGGGCCACCCTGCCTTTCCCAGACAGCCCCAGGGGGTGATTCCCAGCTTGTGGGAATGACTGCAAACCGCACAGGCAGGGCTCGGATGCCAGCACGCGGATGTCAGCTCACCATCCTGAGGCAGGACAGCCTCGTGCATAGACCCAGCAGGCTGTGACCAATAACTGCCACCATCTTCATTTTGGAGCGTGATTCCCACCTTGAAGACTTTAGGATGTGCAAGTGTCCCAGCAAAGCTGAAAGCAGCAAGCCCTGCAACAACCCCCGTGCCAAGGCCGAGCTGCCCTTCCTGGGGCTGTACAGAGTTGCCTGGAGGTCGGAGCCACAGCCCTGCAGACTGCAATGCCATAAAACCTTCTCTTTACACATTAATTCTCCTGGGAGAACCCCAGGGCTTGGAGGATTAATAAGAGCATCAGCTAAACGGGGAGGGAGCAGCTCATGTGGATGACGTGGAGGGGCTTCAACTGCTGCGCTTCCCTGCTCCAATTTCCGAGGCGGTTTTGCCAGCTTACGTCTACACCGAGTCTTTCACCCACTGCTGTATCGGTCAACCAGCAGCTCATAGTGCCAAGCCGGGCTGGAAGGAGACCAAGCAGCTTCCAAAAATCACAGTGCCGAGTCTCAGTACCAGCACTCAGGGCAGGGGCAGAAGCTGAACAAGCCTGGAGAAGCCGCAGGGCAGGGGATTCAGGAGGAGAGCAGACAGGAAGGAAAATGCTTTTGGCAAACAGAAAAAAGAGTGGTTGGTGGAGGTTTTATTATTTTTTTAAAAAGGGAACTGCTTGTGAAATGGGGCCATATTTTTCAAGGACCTTTCCCAGTGGTCCCGTATCGCTGGAGATGATCTACCATTAAAATGACCGTTACAGATTGAGTAAACAAAACCCGCCCCTGCCTTAAGCCTAGATGTTGTACCACCTTCCCTCGGTGAAGGCAGTGTCAGATAACTAGACCATCACCACCAAACCCCTCAAACAGGAGGTTCAAAAGGGCTGACCCAAGGGTGAGGATCAGCCTCACGACACCACCCAGAAAGAGAAATCACCAGACATATCTCTAGAGTGATCAGATCCCTCAAGAAGGTGATTTGTTAACACCGCGGGTCCGTTGCTTTTGTGCGGAGCCCGGACATCTGGCCGAAGCACGAGGGGCTGGAGGTGGCCGGCTCCGTCCCCGTTGCCGGCCAGCGAGCTGTGCTCATTGAAACACCGACCGCGATTCTCATGCAAATGGCTGGACGGCGAGAACAGATGTGAAACATTTGGTTCTGTTCTTGTTGGCTTGTAAAGAAATAATGCGACTGGAAGGGGGGAAAAAGGGGCCAAGCAGGGTGCGGGGGGAGAAAGTTTATAACAATGGTTCTCCCTTGGTGGCCCAAAGCGATGGAGTTTATGTCAGGCTGTGCCAAATTCATATCTCGAAGTGAATGGGACTAGCCCTGTCAAGCTTTGAGGTAGGGGCGATACACAAATATTATAAATACAGGGAAGTGTAGAAGCTGTGTCATGTCCAGCGTGGAGCCATCAATCTTCTCCTCCCCGTCCTGAGTTTATAAAGTGGTTTCTGACGGTACTTAGACAGTTTACGCCGGCCGTGTGGACTGGCTGGAAAAGCTGACTGCATGCTCCAAGTATGTCGCGTTTGCTCTCCGGGAGCTCCGGTGATGAGGTGCCCTGGCAGGTTTTGTTGATATTAGCAGACGGAGAGAAAAAAAGTCCACCGGCGCAAAGAAACAGGCAAGGCGAGAGCACAACCCACGCTTCGGCTGACCCTGGCTGGAAGGAGCACGGGGCGTCCGTCGCCTCCCTCCCCACGCCCTCGTTCGGCGCACGGGATGGGGAGATGGGGCCGGTGGGAGGAGAAATCTGGTGGTGACACAGATGCACGATGGTACTCAGTCTCTGCCATTTTCCATCAGGGTTCTTGAACTGCAGAGTTATGGCTGTCTGTCGGCGTGGGATGCCCATCCAGACATAGGTGTGTCCAAACCTGTGTGAGGCCCTTTTGCTGTGGACATCTGTGCAGGGAAACCTGCGAAGACACACAGCCCTCAATGAAAAATAGACATGACATGGAGATGTGTAGAGCTTGCACATTGCAAAGATGCAGATGGTCCCCACAACCACATGCATGCCTGTACCTCCGTCTGCTCTCCTGTGCGTGCAGGCAGCGCCAGTGCTTGTGCACAGAGAAGAGCATCCCTTTTCACACACATACACTGGATCTGGAGCTTGACTTTTCCCTGATTTATCTATCTGGAGACGGGACACAAGCTCACAAAATGAAGGGGAACTTCAAGGCTGAGCCTTTCCCACCTGCAGTAGTGACTGAGCCCTCCCAGTGTATTGCTGCAGATGCCTCTGACAGCTCCCAGGAGGGAGGGGAAGGCTCATGGGTGAAAGTGGAGGCCGGGAAGGGAGCGGAGAGAGTGGAAGAGGGGAGCCTGAGGGCCAGGGGGCAATGAGAAATGACAGATCTGGTTAGTGCATGGCAGATGTGGAGGCCAAGAAGAGCCGTTGCTGGCTATCAACATGTTCTGACTAACCTGACCTCATCTCAGCCTGCTTCCCTGTGTAGAGGAGATGTCCACATCTCCCTGGGCATGGCCAACCGAGGCTGGTCGGGTGGACCTGTCTAACCTCCACCCAACCCCGCTGCTTCTCTTAGGCAAACGTCACACGCGGCTGCGTCGCGGGAAGGGTCCCTGCTTATGTTTTGTGAAACACTAAAGATCATGTTTTGAAACAGCCGAGCTGACAACTGCCTGCGCAGCTCAGTAATTACACACTCGGCGCCGTGCTGTACATGCAAATTAGGCCTGAAATGACACCGTGATGTTGTGTTCCCGAGTTGTCAAAAGCTCGGTCCTGGGATTGCCTCCAAAACCCCCCAGCGCCCGGGACCTGCTGGCCGGCTGGGCGGTCCCTGGGGGAGCTGGCTCTCGGGGTCGTGCACTGCACCCTGCTCTGGCCGTATCCAGACCTCGTCGCAGCGAGGTGGTGGGCTCATCCCCCAGCTGCTGTGTGGGTGCAAATCCCCGTAAACACCCCGGCACGCGCCGGCGGGTGGGTGCGGACGCAGCAGGGCAGGGTCCCCCCTCCGTGGGATGTCTCTGGTGGGTTCAGCACGGCGGTTGCCGCCGCCCGGCCATCGCCCAGCCCTGTCCCGAAGCCTCAGCGAGTTGTCCAGGCGTGACTTCACCCGGCGCTGACGCGCAGCCATCTCGGAGCTGGCAGCGGCGTTTCGCGCTGCCTAGCAGGAACGCGGGCTGTCTCAGGATGGGATGCTAAGAATACCGTGTTCAGCCCAAACTCCTGGGGTGATGCAAGCAGGCCAAATTTCCCATACAAGGCAGGAATGTGCGTCTCTCGTTCCCCCTTCCAGCAGGAACTGATGCTGCGTTACTGCTTTGCTTCCTTTTAAAGTGCTCTCTTCAGCCCAGCAAAGCCAATAAGCCGAGCTGTCACCAGCTCCGCTCAGCCAGGCCGGAGCGGCAGCGGCAGCGCAGGGTGGCCGGGGAGGGGGGCAAAGCCCGCGCCCATCCCCTCGGCAGCCCCCGGGGATCTGCAGGCTCCGAGGCTGCTTTGCTGGGGTGCATCAAACTGAGGCACAGGAAGTTCCGTCTGAACATGAGGAGGAACTTCTTCTCTCTGAGGGTGACGGAGCCCTGGCCCAGGCTGCCCAGGGAGGTTGTGGAGTCTCCTTCTCTGGAGATATTCA
>Ga0065711_1001160_pt1 | contig 47255 bp, 34 predicted proteins | sample Hoacrofraction12_FD_59098 | JGI IMG/M metagenome (GOLD analysis project Ga0065711, IMG submission 59098) | Hoatzin crop microbial communities from Cojedes, Venezuela - Epithelial fraction 12 v2 (version 2) | ecosystem: Host-associated > Birds > Digestive system > Esophagus > Crop | place...
ACCGGCGGGCAGCGGGTGCGCGCGCGGGCAGAGCAGACGTGCTTTCGCGCCTCGCCCTCCCAAAGCCACCTGAAAAAAATAAATAAAAAGGGGAGAATATTTACGGGCTTTGGTGTGCTTGGCTGGGAACGGTATTTTTAACAGCTCGACGTGACGGTGCGCGAATATCTGCTGGTTTTCAGCACACGCTGGGGTCGGTTTAGAGGACAAAGTGACGCCGCTGCCACCTTTAAACGACGTCATCCTTCGGGAAAGCGGTCCAGTTGTGTGGGGCAGGGAGAGACACAGGCAACTGACGGATTCCTGCCCACCCTGCTGTTAACGGCGGTGCCAGCGGTGGCTTGAGACAGCCTGCTCAGTTCTCAGCCAGAAGCCCTGTTGCGCGCCTCCCGAGCTCCCTGCCGCTTTCGGGCTCCCTCTGTCACCTCTGGCTCACCGTGCTGGCTGGTACATCACGCCGCGACCACCGTCGCGGCAGCCCGGAGGGTGACCTCCCGCCGCTGGCTGCTGGGCTGCCTGCCGCCAGGTCTCCACAACCCCCACGCAACCAAAACGTGTGCGTGAACCAGCCAGCCTCAGGGCCCCAGGCACCCCTCACGCCCCGCAGCATCCCCAGGACATGCGGGTCCGGAGCGCGCCATCCACGCGGAGCCCGGTGTCGGGAGATGGCAGTGTCTCCTCGCCGACGGCTGCCCCGCAGCCTCCAGCTGTGCGGCGTCTCAGCCAGCAGCTGGAGCAAACACCGCCGTGGCAGCACAAACCACAGCCACGGGGAGCGTTCGTCTTGCTCTCCCCTGAAATACGCTCAGCCATGCTTGACGGGCTGGCGCTGGCGGAGAAACCTGGTGGCCGGAGGGTGGGGAGCAGCAGCAGGCCCAGCCTGTGGCACCCGCTGAGCTGGCGTGATCAGTCGGTGCACCAGTCCCTCTTCTCCAGCCTCCGGGCTGCCTGCCCACCCCGCTGCCACTGCCCGCAGGATGGGGACGAAGGCTGGTTGATGGAGCACAGGGACCCTCAGCGCCCCGCTCCTTACACGTACCGGCCAGCTGGGATGGGACCTTCACAGGCCCAAAACCAGGTGAAATGACTCCTCCTGAGCTCTGTGCTGGTGACACCAGTCTGCCCAAGGTATCGATCATCAGACCAATGCAGAGAGCTTTGGAGATTCCCTTCAGCTTATGAGCTGAAGGCAGTAATTACTGCTCCACAAGGCACAGAGAAACCAGAAGCTGGCGCGAGGCAGATTGAGCACATGGGCAGTAACTCCTTGCCTTTTGCAGCAGGCAAGGTGTAACTGGTTATAAATACTCACATTCCCATCCAAACCTTCCCATCGTTCGGGTATTGCGAATCACAGTTTCAGCAATCACAACAACATCTGCTTGGGAGCAGCCTACATGAAAAAAGGGGGAAGGTGGTCAGATAGTGTGCAGTAAATGCTCACGGGCTTCACTATTCTAGGCAACAACAATCACATAGCTGTTCACCTGTCACCTGTAATGGTTTAGCTCTGCTACTAGGGGCTGAGTGATAGGAGAAATAAGGCATTTTTTTCTGGGGGAGGGTTCAGTGTGAGGCAGAAGGAGAGGATGGCATTCTCCATCTCGACACCAGCCCATGACTGGAGAAGACAACTGCTTTCCAGCAGCACAGCAGTTCAGGATCAACTTGTACCTTGAATGCTGCTGCAATAATCACTATCAGGATTTCATGCCCTGATCTGCACCAGCCCTTAGACCTGTCCCAGCTCCACTCTGTGATTGTCCCATCCCAGTTTCATTCCAAGAGCTCTTTGTGCACCTGGTTCAATTCAGCAGTGAGAAGGGGTCATGCTTCCCAACCGCTTCTTCTCCCTTTGCATCTCTCCTCTCTTAGTCGGTCGCATGTCCCATCACCTCCACTGCACGCCCTAGGTCCAAGGGACTCCCAGGGTGAAGGCTGGAGGGTCCACGGGACTCTCAAGTTTCTCTTTGCTTTAACAATAGGTTCCTGCAAATGTCTTTCCTTCCTTCCTGTAATTATTTTTCAAAAGCATGAAATTTATCTCTGGTTTTCTCTTTTTTGTCAGTGCCTTTTCTCTCCTCAGACTTTTCAGGATGTTTGCACAGATAGTCCAAATCACTTTTGAGAAAGAGAACTACCATTTTCTGACCAACATTAGTAACATGTTGCTGAGATTACTAGTCTGCCCAGAAAGTGGAGGAGTGCATTACTCAGTGCTTCCATTAATGTTTTTTTCATGTCTGAGATGGTGAAGCATTTCACAATATCCTGTGCCCAAGCGTCATGTTGTTGAGATCAGTTCTTCTTCCACAATGAAAAGGTGTAGTCTGCTTGCCATTTGCATCAGCGCTGAACAGCGGTCCAGCCAAAGGATCTCGGGACCTGTGAAACATTCAGTCCAAACTTGTATGGATGTATTCCATTGACGCAGTTGTTGGAAAGCTTGCTATATCCTACAGATACAAATTCTATCCTATGTTTCAGAACATATAGTTTTCTGCTATTACCAGTAAGGTTCAGTCAGCTCCCAGAATAAAATGGGCAATGGAAAAGCATGGCAACAACTATGACTTTTTTAAAGGAACTGTGGAAGGATTGCCATTGCAACACTGCAGCCCATGTTGGTTTGCTGTTCTTTCCACTAGTTTTACCAAAAATGATGAGTAGTAGAAAGGACTTCAAGAAACCAGTACAGCTAGAAACCTTTGGAGAAGAGAGGCATTCAGTAGTACCCTATTTTTAAGGAAACAAATATATCTAGCCTCACATCTCTCCTAAGCCCAACAGATGCTCTCGATCAATTGAACTGAAGTATGCTGAAAGATGTAATAGTACTGGCGAAGCCTTTTGGAGACCATCAACTACTGTGAATAATGCTATGACTAAGCCTACCATTTAAATGGCTGAGGTCCAAGGAATTTGAGGGTATCAGATACCTACAAGATTGGCCCACCAGCTCCATTTCACTTGCTTCTCCTAGAATGAATCAATACAGAGAAAATTTGTGACCTCAGACAGGCATCTTAAGGAAGACAGGGCCACAGCTTGCTTAAGGTTGCTGGCAATTTGTTTTGCACAAAGCCTTTCTAAGAGGAAGAGCATGAGAATGCTGGTTCTTTTTTTAAGCCAGGGAGAGTGCAGGAACATTTTGCAGATAGGTGAATTGCCCACTCTCAATATGCTATGACCTCAGTAGAAAGGAAACTCATTCAGTGAAAATACTGTGTTTTTCTCCTGGCTTCTTTGAAAATCCAGTCCTGGCTCCAGAGATCTTATGGAATGTCTCCTGGGAATAGCTTTGTGGCCAATTCATTGCCTTGTTAAGCACAGGGTGATAAAGTTACAGAGATCTCAATCTGCCCATTTATCTCTGCCTGTCCTAACACATTGAGAGCTGGAAAAGCCCCACACACTGCAGTGCAAACTCTTTGGACCACACTCCTGTCACCTCTGAAGGCTTTTTCTGTTACTTCTGTAGGCAACAATAGGTCTGGTCTGTTTTGCTGATAAATTATGCGATTCATCCGAGACATAAATTTGGCTTACAGCAGAAGCATTTGCCTGGCCGAGAGGCGTACTGTAACAACAAATGTACTTATTGGATTGTCTACCACCACTGAAGTCATCATCTTCCGGCCAAGGCCAAATGTTACGGTGCACATGTCTCCCCTCATCTCTCAAGCAAATCACAAGACTGCTTACACAACTCTGAGAAAACTTCACTGCAGATAGCATGCTATGGAGCTGACACTTCGGTAATGTTACACATGTGTGATCTCAGTTTATTGGATGACCGTCAGCTTTAGAGATAGCAATTCCAGCAGGTTTTCTCAAGTAACTCTCTCAGATACTCGCTAGCTCTCAGTAAATGGGCCATGCAGTGTAATCTTCCCTTTAAATGGCCTCCAAAACATTATTGCCACTTCCTACAGAGAAGTCCAACTAGACCTGAAGGTGGACTAACTCTGAGGTAAAATGGATTTTTAATCCCAAAACTTGCTCAACCATTGTGAAAACGTTATCCCTTGGCGTCCCTCAAACTTAGACTGTAAGGGCCATCATCAGACAGCTGGAATTCTTTTAAAATCCCTGGATCCAATGTTCTCTGTTGACTGGAAGCAGCTAGCACACACAGCAACAGAAAGAAATGGTTAGCATTGTTTTTAAAAGGAAAACAATAATCCTGAAAAAACGCAAGTGCTTGTTTAGAATTAAGAAAGATAATTTTTAATGCAAAATAGTTACAAAATGCACTAGAAAGTGTGTTAGGGGTTAGCAACAAAGTAATTCGTAAAAATACGGTATGAACAGAGACACTCCATCATGAAGGGGCAAAAAGCAGTGAAATATCTAAATGTTGTTTCAGCTATCCCAGGCATCTTTGCTGAATGCACAGCTACACACTACTGAGTATACAAGATAATTAACTTCATGAAAGGTGGGAGTAGGAAGAAGGGGCCAGGAAAAATAGTGTCATTGCCAAATACTACAGTTTTCTGACATGCCATGTCCACTTGACAGAAGTAGACAATAATGACTGATATTTTACTTTCCCTATATTCCACAATTCTTCCTTCCTCATAATACTGTGCAGGCAATACCAAATAAAACTGAGAGAACAAACGCATAACAGAAAGAGATATGTTTTCAAAACAGTTATAGCTGACCTGTAATTTTGACTGTCAAGTAAAGTTTTGAGGGAAAGAGCATGATGATTTTCAGAAAAGACTGGGGCTTTAGGTGATGAATGATAATACCTTCAATTCCGTCAGTGCAGGTAGCTAGTTATGCAAGTTGCCTTAAACCAGTAGCTGCTGAAAGACTGGAAGAATCTTGTTCAAGATTGGGCACAGCCTCCTTATCTTTTCTAAAAGGTTTTCCTTTTTCCTTGACTAACCTGGTGCTCATCTCTGTCAGAGACGGGTTAGTCCTCATAGACAGTTGGTCTAATCAGATCTGATATGGCTTTTCATAAAACACTTTGCACCTACCTAATCTCTCCTGAATAACTTCAGAAGAAAGACCTAAATGACTTCTGCTATTGAAAGCATCCAGAGAGCCTTGAAGCAGGACAACCCCCAAGGTGGGACAAGCTTTGAACATCTGGGCTACAGCAGACTGCAAGGAGCTGGCAAGGGAGTGCAGCTCTCAGTATTGCTGGCCCTGGGTTTTAAGCCATTGAACTGGCCTTTCACTCATCTCGTTGCTAGGATTTGTCCCTCATTAGGGATGGTTTTCACAACAGACAACTGATGTAATGATTTCTGTGTTTTTAAGAGCAGTTACAGAAAGAGTCTTTTGCAGGGGAGATCAGTTGATCTAAAGAAATTGTTGCAAGCAGGCAAGAGGAGAGCGACCGTTCCCACAACTACAGGTTTGGGACTGCTGATGGTGCTCCAAGCATCTGCTTACATCAGTAGAGAACAAGGCAGTCTTCTTTTCTTTGGTCAGCCTTATTACACTGAAGAAGCTGAACATATGTGACTGAATGTGGCTTTTCCAAACCAGGCATTAAGGTCACATAGCAGTAAGCTGCTGTGAAAGGGAGGTATGTGATCAGCCGTGGAAAGGTAAGCTGGACTATGAGAAAGCTTTGCACTGGGAAGTAATCTATACGCTGAAAATCACTGAGGAATTCTGGGTTAAGCATGCAAGTGAAGAAACAGGAAAGCAGTATGCCAGCCAGCATCACCGTACAGAGTCTGCATGCTCTGTTTTTCAGTCTGCTGTTTTTAACAAAGCAAATATGAACACATTGGTTTTGTTCCTGACTGTTCTAATACATCCCAACAGTATGACAAGAGTTGTGGCTTCTTCTGTTCATTATGCTATCCTGAAACCCACAAAGATAAAAGCTCTGAAAGAGCTGCCTCTCCATATAAAAAAGTATCATGGAGACTGATTGTGAATTTACTACAGTGACAGTTGAGAAATAAAATTTAACAGCAAAAAAGGCTTCCAGTTACAAGGCTAGGTGTATAACGTGATGATTTATCATGACAAAATTTCTCTTGTGATACATCTTAATGTTGAAATCAATGATTACCAGAGGTAAAGAGGTTCACCCTCTTCTAATTCAGAAATATGTCAAAACAATGCCATCCACTTCTTTACACACCCAATCCTCTTAAAACTGTTTAAAAGGAGCTATTGTCACATGGTCTGGTGGCTGCTTTCTATAGCCAGATGTTTTGTTCTGTGGTGTTATTACATCACCACAGAGATCACTGCTATTGCATCACTGCAAAGATCACTGTGGCAAAGTCTTCATAGCAGAAACAAGATTCCTCTATTAACCCTAGCAGTCATTTTAAGTGCCAAATGTCTGTAGCTTTGCGTACTTGAATGCAGTAGCTCTGAGACCTACACATGCAAGGAAAGACGTTAAGCTCAGGCCTATCAGTGGAGTTATAAGGAAGGCTGAAATTAGCCTTTAACAAAGACAGCCAGCTGAAGGAAGTAAGGGACCACATGTTCTCCAGATGTTTTATAGCATAAAACCAGAATAAAGTCAGATGGTGGTTCAGCAGGAGGGGGGACAAGAGATATACATATTCTGCCTACCTCTATGAGAGTGGTTGAATTACTAGACAGAAATTCAATATCTCCTTCAGCAATTCCTATTAAAAAGCAGCCTCTCTTCATTATAGGCCCACGCCAATCTCTGCATATGGAGCAGAATAGAAAAGTTCAACAAGGATAAAAGAAGTCAAATGGAACCTTGGCCAGAGAAGAATAGGTGTTGGATTTAGCAACAGGTAAAGGCAGAGAGATGAGGTTAGTCTGGGATGTGTGATTCTCACCTTACCATGCTGCACCAAATTCCTTAGTGCCTCAGTTACCTATGTGTTAGAACAAAATAACCAGGTTGGATGGGGTTTTGAGCAACCTGCTCTAGCGGAAGGTGTTCCTGCCCATGGCAGGGGGGGTTGGACCTAGATGATCTTTAAGGTCCCTTCCAATCCAAACCATTCTATAATTCTATGATTCTATGAACAGCGCCTTTCCACTCAGTAGGGAAGAAGCAAGCTGTGCCTCTCCCCCTGAAAGCTCTCTCCCTAGGATTGCCCAGTAGTAGAGCACCACATCTCTTGGTGGAGAGTCCCATGAAGGGCTTCAGCTTGCACAGAAACTGGAGCATTTCCTTTTTAGAGTAATTTAATACAAATGCAAAGAAAATAAAGGAAAAATTCTGGTTGTTAAACACCAATCATTAAGATTCTACCTGCCTACTCTGACTGCTCTTCTCTACACGACTTGTGAGAATAACCATGCTGGGACCCAGCAGTAAGGAAAAGCACCAGGAGCAGGCTAAACTCGCCTGTGCCATTAACACCTCTGAGCAGAGTTCTGTGAACACAGTGACGAGTGATGGTGTATTTCAGAGTGTGGGAACAAGTGACGTGTAAGAGCTAGACAAGGCATTTCTCTTGCAGAGCTACATCCAGAGTGCAGTGCGTTCAGGCCAGCTGTGGTGAGGTAGGATCTGGCTTGGGATACCACACATAAACCATAGCCTGGAAAGTGTTACTTGCCAAAGGGACTCTGCTGTTATCCACTGTAATGGAAACGACTGAATCCTCCTCACTTTTTGTTGAGATATGCACACCTAGCCACTGAATTTACAAACTACTTCAGGACACTAAAATAACCTTCTTCTCAAGAATAAACCATCTTAAAACTGGATATTCCCATCGCCTACATCGCTGCCCAGCATGGGACAGGCTTCTGTCTTTTAAAGGAAGTATCTCAAACAGAGTGGACACTTCTCACTTGGGGCAGCAATGCTATTTAGCACCGTGGACTTACATAACAAAATGGCTAGCAGTGCACATGGAGATGGAACGGGATGGCTGAGTGCCAGAAAAAATGTGACAGTCCACCCGTGTGGCAACACTGGCGGCTGGCCTTCGAAATGAAGCGTCCACCAGGAGCTGTGACCCAGGAGACCAGCAAGGGTCCAGGCTTTCTGCCTCCAGCTCTTTGAAGTGGGACCAGCAGCACGAAAGGGACCAGCAGCACTTCTGTAGTGGGACCAGTAGCACAAACAGGATTTGCTTGAGCAGAACAAGGGGCCTGTGGCAGCGATACCCACCTGCCACTCCATCCACGCTGCCACGTGCCTGGGGGACGACTTGTACCCTGCTTGTGCCCCACTGCCGCGGCTGCCAGCAGCGAGGGGGAAGGCCGCTGTGATACATTATTTATGGTGAATTTGGGCTTATTATTGCATGGCATTCCAGCACGCAGACTCCACAGCATCTTGTGGGGAGATTGCTGCATGATGAATAGACTGAGAAAGGCCAGGCAAACCATATTATTATAACACTACATAAATATATATTTTTTCATTTAACATTAAAACACCTGATTTCCTTTAACACTGTAAACATGTCACTTTATTAGGTCTGGGAGAGCTGATGAATTTAAAGCCATTTTCAGGAAACAAGTAGCAACTTTTCTGCTTTCTAAATGCAGGTGAAGGAAAGAAACCTTTATCATGAAAACATATGGAAGAATTAAACAGACAGGAGAAAGCTGTCGCCCGCTCTGAAGTTTCCTATAGAGAGGGGAAGAGCCACCCAGGTGATATTGGTGGAAAAGAGTTAGAAAATGGGTGGAATATAGGATCTAATCTCCTTGAAACAGTTGGCATAGTCTCTATGTTTTGTAGCTAATAAATTTAGCTTTCAGGAGGAAATTCAAATAAGCTGCATTTACTAGTTTTTAAGAATGAAAATGAATGCATTAATTATGTACAACATTACCATCTGCTAAACGAGGAAATTTTTGGCCAGGACTTGGCAATTTCTTCCCGGACATGAAGTTTAAAACCAAGGCTTTTCCACCATAAAATTACTACCCTGTAAAAGGACAGATAAATGTCTAAACAAGCGCCTCATTACTGTCAGAGCAATGATTTGTTGCTTTATTTTACTGTTGTGTTTTCCTGGTTATTAGAGTGAAGCTTGAGTCAGCCTTTCCATTCTAAAAAAACTGCTTTTAAGGAACTGCAGTTTAACCAGAGAATAAAACCCACTGTGAGCATGATGTGAAAAAATAATAACACTAGCAAGAGTGTGGATACCCTTTGGGCTGAGTGGTTCTTGACTTCTTGAGGGCCCAGATTATTTGTTGGTTTTCCTTTCTCTGTGAATAGGTTCCCCCCAGCTAGGATCACTGCTGTTTCTTTTTTCTCTGTGAACAGGTTCCTCCCAGCTAGAATCCCTGTTCCAGTGAGAACCAACTCAGTCTAAGGAGGGGGTAAAATCAACTCGGAGATAATCAGTAAAGCAATGGGAGCTGCATTCCTTGCTCCCTGGGGGCTGACCTCAGGTGTGATGCTGTCCGGGCCATTGCCCTCTTCCCTCTGGGATGGTAGCAAGTGAGGCTGCAGTGGGCAAGGTGAGGGGCCACGTGAGTGGGGTGGGCACCCACCTTGAGAAGGGACCTGGGCAGGTTCAGTTCTTTCCTCTTTCACCTGGCCATGGGGGCCAGGTGGCTACGCAGCCTCTGTTTTGGCCACCAGGAAGTTCCATGCTGAATATGTTCTTCATGAAGACTATTCAGGGCTTGTGATAAAATCCTTATTTTAGCTCACAGTGAGTAACACTAGAAATTGGGCTTTGCTTATTACCTTACCTCCATCAGCTGCCGTGTGTCAGTGGCCTGTGGCAATTGCTGAGAATACGATCGCATTTCCTAAATCAGCATGCACATGCTGTTTGAGCAGAACAGACCCCTGCACTTGGCTCCATTCTCCTCCCTCCCCCATTTTTTTTCTCCTTGTTTTGTTTTGCTTTAAGCGTGAGCAATTGTGAGGCATGGATGTCATTAAGAGTTTCTTTGCATGGGCTGCAGAAGCGTAATATATGCTCCAGTCATGGCTTGTACCATAAAACCAAATCAGACTAAAAGCTTTCCATGTGAGAAAGATAGCATTTGAAGCTGATGCACACTTGTAAAGATAGCATTATAGGCTGCTCATGGGACATGCTGGTGAGACACAGGCAGTGGCCTCCCATGGCAACAAACCTCCGCAGCGCAGGGACATGCAGCCTTGCTCTGGCAGGAGAGCTGCTCTTAGGCACGCTTGCGAGGGTGGCAGGGACAGCCTGTGAAGACTCTGCCCTCCATGAACAGGGCTCCTGAATAAAGGGGATGGGATCAGGTGCCGTAGGGATGTGCCAAGACACCCTAGCAGCTCCTACGCCCTGCAGCTGAAACAGGAACAAAAATCCATTTCACTGCTGCGAGCTCCTCTCCTTCCAGCAGCAATGAGTTGTGTATGGAGGGACTAAGCTGGCAGCTGGACCAGCATCTCCAGTCGCATCTCAAACCTCTTCTATGCAAAGCGCAGTTCGAGGGTGACAGGTCAGGACTGGCTGAAGGGGGTGACACAGAGAGCGTCATGCAGGTCCAGGATCCATCCTGCCACGAGCAGCAGCAACAGCTTTTGCGCCAAAGCGCGATTCACACAGCAATACGCATGCACTTGTCATCACTGCGACAGCACTCTGCACCGGTGAAAGAGAATATTCATACGCTGTTAAAAATCACACTCAGAAGATATCCATTTCAGTCTCTGTTCACTGCTGCCATTCCCATGATATAAACTGTTTATTCCAGGAGAAAAATAATACATATACACACACACAAATAAATAAATGAAAACCACATTTTTAGCCCATTAGTGTGTTGCAATGGTAATGGATTGAATCAACTGCAGCTGATTGTTACTAAGGTTTCACCATAACAGCTAACTATTTCCTGGAGAATTAATTTATTTAACTGTCTGAAAGTGGCAGGCATCGTATGGCAGTGAACTGCCTTACCCTCATGGGTTGCTAAAAGCAAACAGCTGTTGCCAAATGGCTGGGATGGCTCTCACGCACTCGGGTGGCACTTCTCGAATGGCCGGCTAGGTTCTCCGCTGAGCACGCCGGCTCCGATGCCTTGAGGTGGTGTGGGGCATGGGGAGGGTCTTGGGTGCACGGGCATTCTGAAGGGACCTCAGGCGTGCCTGGTGTCTTGAGGTGGGTGAGGTGGTGGGCTGGGGGTGGGGCTGGTGGTCAGGAATCATGTGCGATGGGCAGGAAGCGAAAAGGTATGGCCATGCCTGTCACAGCCAGGGATCAGGAGCTGGACCTGCCGCGACCTAAGCTGGCAGCTCTTCAGCATCAGGTTGAAGACATGCTGGGATCACTTCATAGGCTCTGGATAATTAAGGCAGCAGAAGAAAATCACGTGTCTTTCTCTGCTCTTCTACTTGCAGCTAGGTTTGTGTGTCTCCTGCTAAGACTTGTCCTCTTCCAACGCGCCTCTGCCATGAGTGAAGACCATGCAGAACGAGAGGCTTGACATTCTGTCAGGGGTTTTTGAGACACATCTCCCCTCCCACCCCATTTTGGGTGCGGGTGCCCAGGCGCTGGCAGCGAGGGGGTGCTGGGCAGCCTCTGTGAGGAGCGGCTGGGGCTGCCCAGAGCTGGATACAGCTGGTTCCAGGCAGCTCCAATGCACCCACAGCAGGGCACAGCCCAGCCCCGCAGCCAAGATGGCGGCACCCTGGGGAAAACATGTGCAAGAAAGGGCGGAAAACACCGCACAGGCAGAGGAGGAGGGAAGAAAAAGAGTGAAGCAGCAAGGGAAACACCAAGACCAGACGAGGAGGAGCTCCGTGGTGGAGCAGATATCCACATCACAGCCCGTGGAGGACCCCATGCTGGGTCAGGTGGACGTTCCCTGGAGGAACTGTGGCCTGTGGAGAGGAGTCCACACCGGGGCAGAGGAAAAGCATGAGGAGGAAGGAGCAACAGAGAGGAACCACTGTGTACTTACTGACTGCAGCTGCCATAATCCCCCATCCCACCTGTGCTGCTCAGGGGACACAGAGGAGCTGGGAGTGAAGGAGTGAAGCTGGGTATGGGAATGAGGGGAGGAAAGGTGCTGGTTTGATGTTTGCCTTTTTGTTTCCCACTACCCAATGCGATGATTAAATATTTAATTGGCAATAAATTAATTTTCTCCAGGTGCAGCTTGTTTTCCCCATGACAGTAAGTGCTAAGCAATCTGCTCGTCTTCATCTCCACCCGCAAGCTTTCTCGTTGCTGTTCTTCCTATTTCCCCGGTCCCACTGAGGGGAGGAGCGAGCGAGCAGCGGGGTGGGAGTTTTCTGCCAGCCAAGGCTAACCCACCATGCTCCTCCCAAAAACTCTGCAGAGAAGTCCTGCTGCTAAGTGCTCGGAGTTTGTCTGGCTATCCAGGAGGCTTCTAATGCTAGACACGATCTCCTTACACTAACCTGGCAAGCTGTGCTCAATGTGCCAGCCCTTAGCTCCACGAAGGGACAAATCCATTCTGCTTCTTCCACAAACCCCTTGTGCTTATCTTTGTGCACAAGCTTTTAATGACAGTTTTCTGCTTCTGCTCCCACCCTGGAAGGACAACATTGCTTGCCCTGTGTCCTGCTGCTCTGCAAAAGCATATAGAATCTTCTGCCCACCTGCTCTCACAAAAGTGACAGTTTCTCCCTATCATGCTGACTGTAGACAGTGGCAGAGGGAAGCATTTGTAGCCCTGCCACCAAAGGGAGAGTGGCACGTCTGGCTGGGCTGCTACTTACGGTGACTCCCATGTGTGGATCTCGCTCTCCTACAGCCCTGGTATCCCACGTGGGCAGGATAGCAGGGCTGCAGGGACTCGCTCGCCTCTGTGGCCTGTGGCATAACACTGGCATAACACTGCTGGAGCCCTCTTTTCTTTTTCCTGCAAAAGCTGTAAGGAGCTGCTACACTTGAAACGCTATTTGGGATCCTAATAAATTCACAGAGAGCAAAGGGCTGCAGTGGCAATGAGGTAACAAAGAGATGTAAAAAGGGTTACGAAGATGATTAGGGGACTGGAGCACCTCTCCTACGAAGTAAGGCTGAGGAAGCTGGGCTTGCTTAGCCTAAAGAAAAGAAGGCTGAGAGGGAACCTTATAAATGCTTATAAATATCTCAAGAACATGGGGCCAGACTCTTTTCAGTGGTGCCCAGTGACAGGACAAGGGGAAACGGGCACAAACTGAAGCACAGGAAGTTCCGTCTGAACACGAGGAAGAACTTCACTCTGAGGTAATGGAGCACTGGAACAGGCTGCCCAGGGAGGTTGTGGAGTCTCCTTCTCTGGAGATATTCAGGACCCACCTGGACAAGGTCCTGTGCAACCTGCTCTAGGTGACCTTGCTTCAGCATGGGGGTTGGACTAGATGATCCACAGAGGTCCCTTCCAATCCCTAACATTCTGCGATTCTGTGAAAACCAGAGGGAAACGAGGAAGCAAACAGATCAGCCCGCAAAGACCCATGGACCAGAGTCGGTGGGACAGTTGGAGGAGGTAGCTGTATGAGGTAGGAGTTCAGAGCACAAAGAACACAAATCAGGCTGTGCTGTAAAAAAAGGAGAGATCCCTACACACTGTCTAGGGAAAATGCCCTTTCTGGTTGCTGGTCTTTTCCCATGTCTCATCTTCCACTCCTCACCCTGCAGCCAACCGACCAACTAACCACAGCTTCTCAGTTGCAAAATCCTTTCTGGGCAGATTTCTTTCTCCAGAACCCTTCACAATGGGCATAGTAGTTTTAGTGCTGGGCAAAGAGAAGGGTGGTTTTTTTTTTTTGTTTCTTCTTCCCTTCCCTTATTTTTCACTCACTTTTATTTTATGATTTCAGAAACGTTCCTCTTCACTCTTGGGACTGAACTGCAAACTTTTTGAATCAGAAAGCTAGAAACCAAGATCCTAACCCAGACAAGCTGAAAGCAAAGAACAAGGGCTTGGTATGCCAGCTGAGAGCCATAGTCACCAGACTCCTGCAATGGCTCAGACTTTTGTTCTGTCTGATCTGGTGGGCTCCTGATTCGCTCTTTCTCTAAACAGGACTAGAAATGTTCCATTCATTGACGCTGGTCTATGCAGTCTCAAAACACATTTTGGTTTCAATGAATCAACAATTTCTAATATTTTCCAAATAGTTTCAGTTGTTTTTCCTACTGTAGAAAAAGTGTGTGCTTCCTGGTGAAAGGCATAGTAGGCTGTATAATAGCCTAGGAAACATGAATCACTTTTCATTTGCTGCTCCTCTGCAGCACTTCATTTTCCCAGACGCTAAAGCACAGCAGAAAAATCAAATCTAATTAACCTCCATTCTCAGCCTAACTCCTTGATATGATGTAGTCGATTTAAATCCTGTCCTTCATGCTTCTCTGTTCTCTTGCTTCAGGTTTATTGAAGTGCATATGTGAATTTCTAATAACCCATGTTTAGATGGATGTTTGATGACCAATTCATCTGGCAAATTGAGAAATGGTGCTTTGTGCAACAAAGGATTTTCTTTGCTTGTCCACTTAAAAATGAATTTGTGAAGCTTTCTGGTGATTTCTCTCGTTGCTTCCCAACCAGAAAAAAAAAAATCCTTCTTCATTTTTTATTCATGGTTTCAAGTCAGAGATTCAGTTTTTGGAAAATCAAGCTGTGAAACTGGTAGAAAAACTAACACGCAAAACCAAACTATTGAGATGTTGAGATGTTTTGACTTTCTCAGCATTCCTCCTAATGCCTGGGCTTCTGGCAACCAAAACAACTCCCTCAAATTTATAAACATTTGTAAAATGTTTCTGAATTCATTATTTGTTTGGAAAAAAGAAAATGGATCAAACAAGACAATGCTAAACCTGCATGCCCTGGAGATACTAATACATCAGCAAACAATGGACAAGATGCATAAGAAATAATTCTATTCTAAATTTCTGCTTTGTTTTCCTTGGGGATTCACTATAGGTAATGGATAATGAGGAAGAGGTATTTTTGCACCCAAGTGAGGAAGAGGTCTTTCTCTGCCCATAAGTGCTCTCAGTGTAATGGTTCTACTTTACTTCAGTGCTGTGAATTGTCATGCGCAGAACATATTGACAGCCATTTATAGTATTGAGTTTCTCAGCAATGAGAAATGAAGCTAATGCTGTGCTAAAACCCAGAAAAAAGCTTTTAGTAAAAAGCCCCAATAGCTAATTTTTATCCTGATGTGAAAAGGGGAAAGTTCTGAAACCTCCCACAGTTTTAATGGAGAGGAAAACCATCTTCTGGCTACCTTTTATCTCACTCTCCTGAAATGGTACTGAATATTGGCTCCTCTTTTCTAGAGTCACACGCAAATGTTAAAACTGCTGTTTTCTATGGGTCAGTGTGCTCAGTAGGTGGACCTTATTTGTATTTTGTCTGCCCTATTCTTGCTATATCTTCCTTTTGTTTCTAAAATTGGAGTAGAAGGCAAATGTACATACAGAACAGTTATCTGTGGAGATTCCACAAGGCCAAATGTTGGGTCCTGTGCTTGGGTCACAACAACCCCATGCAATGCTCCAGGCTTGAGGAAGAGTGGCTGGAAAGCTGTCTACTGGAAAGGGACCTAGGGGTGTTGGTCGACAGCCAGCTGAACGTGAGCCAGCAGTGTGCCCAGGTGGCCAAGAAGGCCAACAGCATCCTGGCTTGTATCAGGAATAGTGCAGCCAGAAGGAGCAGGGAGGTGATCGTGCCCCTGTATGTGGCACTGGTGAGGCCGCACCTGGAGTACTGTGTTCAGTTTTGGGTCCCTCACTACAAGAAGGACACTGAGGTGCCGGGGCATGTCCAGAGAAGAGAAACAAAGTTGGCGAAGGGTCTAGAGCACAAGTCTTACAAGGAGCTTCTGAGGGAACTGGAGTTGTTTAGTCTGGAGAAGAGGAGGCTCTGGGAAGATATTTTTGCTCTCTACAACTACCTGAAAGGAGGCTCTAGCAACGTGAGTGTCGGTCTCTTTTCCCAAGTAACAAGTGATAGGACTAGAGGAAACAGCCTCAAGCTGTGCCAGGGGAGGTTTAGATTGGATATTATGAAAAATTTCTTTACTGAAAGGGTTATCAAATTGGAACAGGCTGCCCAGGAAAGTGGAGTCACCATCCCTGAAAGAATTTAAAGACATGCAAATGTGGCACTCAGGCACACAGCTTAGTGGTGGACTTGGCAATGTTAGGTTTACGATTGGACTTGGTGATCTTAAAGGTCTTTCCCAACCTAAATGATTCTATGATCTTTGTAACAGACATGTTTTAATCTAACTCCTAGGAATAAACATCTACTATTTACAGGCTGTCTCTTCTGGTTGAAGTGCTGTGGTTACCAAGGCTCTGACACTTACTGTGTTGTTCCCAAGATCATAATGTCACATCTGTGTGCTGGTAGTCCTGCGGTCCCAGTTTTGCCTTAAAGCCTATGCAAGCAGACAGTGGGGGGCCTACTTCCTTCAAACCAAGGTCAGCACCTCACATAGACATGAGTCACTGCTCCCAAAGATCTTTAAAAAGTTTCATGAGGTTCAGCTTTGATTGGAATGTCTTGCTTCTCTTCAGTAGCCCCGTCAGTCTTGCAAGAAACCCACGTCCGTAAGAAGGACACTAGCATAACTTTAGTAGGTGAGCTAGTAAGGGAATTTAATTAAATTAATATACTATGTGTCTAGACCATCAAATTGGTTTGATTTGTATTTTGCCCCAAGGACACCGCAACAAAGATGTTAGTTGTTGCTCAGGCTGCATCTGGAGCAAGGCACCTAGTGTTCTTGGTGAGGGAACCTGAGTGCAGAGGAGAGAGAGGTTCTTTCTAAAGGCTTCACCCTGCAAACAGTATGTGGATGAGCCAGTCTCTACCAGACGACACGGGCACGAGGTTGCTGGAGGCACGAACCACAAAGGCAGCATGGAAATACTTAAAAAGAGTCCAAGGTCACGCTCAGTTCCTGTAAGAGACATCGTGCACGGAGGGTTTCAATCACAAACCAAGCATCTTACAACATGGTATAGTGCAGAAAATGACATTTCCAAGTGTATTTATTGAGAAATAGTAAAGATGTACATAATTTTACAAGCTTTCAATTTTAATTTACATTTTCTTAAATTATGTAGGCCCTAATAAACTATAATCTGCTAACACATGACAGAGACCCTTGGCTTCAATTATACCTCCAAAATGCTGCTATTGCTGGGATTTTGGCTCATGTCACTTCAGCTCCTCTTCAGAGATACTAAACACCATATTCATTTAGAGCATATGCCTGGTATCAATCCTGTAAAGCAGAGATGACTTTTGAACCAAAACCCTGGATCCAGATACAACCTCACAGCTAAACTCTAGTCTTCCTATTGTGGGCCAAGTCCATATTCTCCATAAACTCTGCAAATTCCAATTGGCTGCAGGATTTCATCTGCCCCGAGATGAAGGATGCTAGTATACAGGATTTTGATTTGGCCTCATCTCCCTTGTCAGTGCTTGCACTGGAACACACTCTGCATCTGCTTTAGATGCAAACACTGCTGCTTACTCTGGATTCTAATAAAAACAGATCCGGGAGCTGGCTGCCACCTATTATCTTTGCACACCATCTCAACAGGCATCTAAAAATAAGCATCATTTTTAGTTTTTCCTGTCCTATTTTACTGATATACTGAACTGCACAGTTATAGCTATTTAAGATACTGTCTTGTGACTGCATTCACACCGTATTTGTATTCTGCAAGCTGACTACTCAAATGCCTAATGAATGTTGAAGTTCTGTACTGACTGAGAACTGCTAGAGTATCAGCAAAAGGCATTATATCTATACTTCATTTGCCCAAAATACTTGCAGACATGACATTGTGCTCAATCATGGTTATTGAGGAGAGGCTGAAGGGAAGGCAGTTTCTCATTAATATGCTGTTGAATTAAAATGCGCTCCATGTCAGAATGACCAGCCTTCAGTTTAATCTGCTTAGGCCCCTCTGGAAAGGTCTGGTGTGACTACATCTCTGCCTTGGTTATTTTCTCCTCTGTATTGCTCATGCAGGAAAATGTATCAGAGTAATTTCTCTCTACAAGGCAGGCGTGTAGTACACACTTTTACTGAAAGATATATAACAATTGTTGATTAGCAAGAGAGTATTTGTGCTCTGCAATTTTGTTTTAGGATTTTTGTATTGTGAAGGCTTTTGAGCTAAATCCTTGAATTTTCTTTGTATGTACATTTTTGTGGATTATTTATTTTTAAATTTAACTTCTGCTATGGTAGCACACAGAATCCAACTTAAAATCAGAAAATTTTGTCGTGCTCTGTAAAACTTCCCTCCTTTTGCCTCCATCTCCTCTCTAGAAGTCCAGTATATTAACTGAGCCATACCTGCCACAGACAGCTAAGCACAACTCCAATGAAGGCACTGCAAACCTTTTATAAGAACCAACAGTTGTTGCTGGCCTATTTTTTGTTCTTGCATCTGATTAGGAAAAGAACACTGAAAAGCTGAACAAATAACTTGAGAAATAATATTGCTTCATGCATTTAAATAACACTATGACTTCTCCAGAAAAAATAAAAAAGGAAAAGTAAGCCAGTTCATCATATCAATTTTTTGTTTTATAAAGGCTTTGATGTTGAGATTCTCATGTAATGTTATGATGCTGGAACTTGAGAAGGGCTTTGTTTGAACAATTTTCCTATTCCAGTAGAAATACTTTCTTCCCACCTGAAAAACTATAAAAAGCTGTTACTACAGCTTTTTATGAAAAATGTACTTCCAGGCCAAATTTGACTGGACAAGTACTGTAAATATAAAGAACACGTGCATCGTTCTTACTTTTTGGACACACAAATCTATCACCCAAATAGCTAGTGCATAATGATTTCATATGTGACAAGTCTCATGCAATGGCTTTAAACTGCCCAGTGATAACAAATTATCATCAGTTTGTTGTGTGGTGACTTGTATATCCAATTCGAACACAGCAAAGAAATCCCATTTTTATGAATTTATAGAGGAGTTTTGCCTTGGACTTTGAGTGGCTGGAGGCTTTCACCTACCAACTAACTTTCATAAAACCTATAAAGTTTAAATCAACAAAGTTACTACCTGGTAACTAGACATATGGTGGCTTCACAGCACAGAGAGGGAAGCTCTTCACCTCAGTGCTGACTACTGTGCTTGTGTAGGCATCCTGGAGTTTACATTTCTCGTGCACACACCTCTTCATGCAGCCAAAGCACAGGCAACCTCTCCACATGCAGTGTCAAAAATCAAAAATTCATCTTCTGCTGTAAGAGACGAATCATTTGCTGTTGTTTCAGAGTGATCAAGCTGCACATGGAGCGCTAGGGACCCTGCGTGCAACATGGACCTTACTCATTTTCCAAAGCTGAAAGGTAGCATGTTCAAAACTTACAAGGCAATTATCACCGTATGGTCCGTAATTTTTAATAGACACAATGAAAATTATGGTAATATATTTCTCAATATTTCTTCATGAAAATCCCCTCCTTATCCTTTCCTCAGATGCCTGACGTGCTATTGAAATTTCTGACTCAAAAACATTTAGGGTTGCTCCTGTGTAGTATTGCTGTTTAAGAATAGCCACAAGCAGGTTGAAAGCCTATCGGTAAGAATCAGAGACCGAGGCAACAAGCGGAACCTGGTAGTGGGTGTCTACTACAGGCCGCCTGATCAAAGGGAGCCTACTGATGAAGCCTTCTTCCTCCAGCTCCAGAAGGCTTCGCACTCACAGTCTCTCGTCCTGCTGGGGGACTTCAACCACCCCGACATCTGATGGAAAAGTAGCACAGTCAGCGGTAGGCAATCCAGGAGATTCCTAGAATGCATTGAGGATAACTTTTTAAGCCAGGTTATTGACACCCCTACGTGGGGGGATGCAATACTGGACCTGATGCTCACCAGTGCAAGTGAGCTCATCGGTGGCGTCAAGATTGGAGGCAGCCTGGGCTGCAGTGATCATGCATTGGTGGAGTTCACAGTCCTGAGGGATATGGGAAAGGTGAGGAGTATGGTCAGGACCCTAAACTTTAGGAAAGCCAACTTCCAGCTCTTCAGGGAGTTAGTGGGAAACCGTCCTCAGGGAAAGGGGGACAGAACAGAGCTGGCAGATCTTTAAGGATGCTTTCCACAGAGCGCAGGAGCTCTCAGTCCCCAGGTGTAAGAAGTCAGGCGAGGAAGCGAAGAGATCGGCATGGCTGAGCCGAGAACTGCTGGTCAACTTAAAGGGCAAGACGGAACTGCACAGACAATGGAAGCAGGGACAGGTATCTTGGGAAGAGTACAGGGATTCTGCCTGGTTGTGTAGGGATGAGGTCAGGAGGGCCAAGGCGCAGCTGGGGCTGAACTTGGCAACAGATGCTAAGAATAACAAGAAGGGCTTCTACAGGTATGTCAGCCAGGGAAAGAAGGTTAAAGAAAGCATACCTCCCCCTATGAGCAGCTGAGGAGAAGGCTGAGGTACTCAACAAATTTTTTGCCTCAGTCTTCACTGGCAACCTCTCTCTTTGCCCCTCCCCAGTTGATGGACTGCAATATGGGGTCCAGAGGGGCAAAGACCTTCCCACTGTAATGGAACACCAGGTCTGGAACCACCTGAGGAACCTGCACATACATAAGTCTATGGGACCTAACGAGATGCATCCCAGATTCCTGAGGGAATTGGCTGATGTCATTGCCAAGCCACTCTCCGTGATATTCGAAAGGTCATGGCAGTCAGGTGCAGTCCCTGGTGACTGGAAGAAGGGAAACATTGTGCACATTTTTAAAAAGGGTAGGAAGGAGGACCCTGGGAACTACCAACCTGTCAGCCTCACCTCTGTGCCTGGGAAGATCAAGGAGAAAATCCTCCTAGAAGCTATGCTAAGGCACATGGAAGACAGGAAGGTGATTCCAGACAGCCAGCATGGCTTCACCACGGGCAAGTCTTGCCTGACCAACCTAGTGGCTTCCTATGATGGCGTGACTACATCACTGGACAAGGGAAGAGCAATGGATGTGATCTATCTGGACTTCTGTAAAGCCTTCCACACAGTCCCTCACAACATCCTTCTCTCTAAACTGGAGAGATATGGATTCGATGGGTGGACTGTTCGGTGGCTAAGGAATTGGTTGGCAGGTTGCAGCCAGAGGGTATTTGTCAATGGCTCGATGTCCAAGTGGACGCTGGTGACGAGTGGTGTCCCTCAGTGGTCCGTACTGGGACTGGTGCTGTTTAACATTTTTATCAATGACTTCGACAGCGAGATCGCATGCACCCTCAGCAAGGTTGCAGACGACACCAAGTTGAGTGATGCAGTTGACACACCAGAAGGACGGGATGTCAACCAGAGGGAGCTGGACAAGTTTGAGAAATGGGCCTGTGTGAACCTCATGAGGTTCAACAAGGTGAAATGCAAGGTCCTACACCTGGGCTGGGGCAACCCCCACTATCAATACAGGCTGGGGGATGAGGGGATTGATAGCAGCCCTGCCGAGAAAGACTTGGGGGTACTGGTGGATGAAAAACTTGACATGAGCCACCAATGTGCGCTCGCAGCCCAGAAGGCCAACCATGTCCTGGGCTGCATCAGGACAAGCGTGGCCAGCAGGGCGAGGGAAGTGATTCTGCCCCTCTACTCTGCTCTGGTGAGACACCACCTGGAGTCCTGCGTCCAGCTCTGGAGCCCCCGGCACAAGAAGGACATGGACCTGTTGGAGCGAGTCCAAAGGAGGGCTACAAAAATGATCTGGGGGCTGGAGCACCTCTCCTGTGAGGAAAGGCTGAGGCAGTTGAGATTGTTCAGCCTGGAGAAGAGAAGGCTGTGGCGAGACCTTACAGCAGCCTTCTAGTACCTGAAGGGGTCCTATAGGGAAGATGGGGAAAATCTTTTCAGCAGGGCTTGCTGTGATAGGACAAGGAGCAATGGCTTTAAACTAAGAGAGGGTAGCTTTAGACTAGATACAAGGGATAAATTTTTTACGATAAGGGTAGTGAAACACTGGAACAGATTGCCCAGAGAAGTAGTGAAGGCCTCATCCCTGGAAACATTCAAGGCCAGGTTGGACGGGGCTCTGAGCACCCTGGTCTAGTTGAAGATGTCCCTGCTCACTGCAGGGCTGTTGAGCTAGATGACCTCTAAAGATCACTTCCAAACCAAAGCATTCTATGATTCTATGATTCTATAATTCTATGATTCTATGCCTGACATGCTGTTGAAATTTCTGATTCAAAATCATTTAGGGATGCTCCTGTGTATTATTGCTGTGCAATCAAAAATAGGTGAGGAAAATCATGTTGACCCAAACCAGAAGACACATGAATGTGGAACAGAATGGAAAAGCTGCCAAAACACTGTTATATTTACCCAAGAAGTGGACTGTGCTCCTGAAATGGCCAATGTCATCATACCAGCAATTTCAGCAACTTGTGTTGATCTTGAATATGCTAAATGTAGCATCATTTGTGCAAGTTCATTCCTAATGAGCTTGTGTTTTATTGCCCATCTGGAAGTAACTCCACATTTTCACCTCCAGTAATGCCACCTGTACATTTTGTCTGCTGAGTGGGAATTTGTTCTTTTATACACAGCAGATGCACTCACTGTATAGCTTTCAGTGGACTAAGTAATTCATGAATATGGCTCTTAGTTCTCTTGTCGGAGAATCAAGAAATGATGCTGAAGGTGTTAAACACTTTTTTTTTCAGCTTTCAAGGCAGCGGTCCCCAGTATCAACCTCGCAACATACTCGTAACTTTCCTCAAACAATCAGTGGAATTATTCAGAATCCAAATAAAAACACAAACTTTCCTTTATTTTTTTTCTTACTGCAACAAATACCGAAATGCTTTGGTGCAGCCCTGCTCTTTGATTTCTTTGAATTTCAAATTTGGTCATGTCAAAAATTATCACAAAGGTTTTTTTATCTACATAGTTTTTAACCAAAATTACATTATAACACACGAACACAGTCTTCTCTTTAAGGCACAACACATCATTATGCACATTCTGTTTGCCAAACTTATAAAAGAGACAATATTATATAACCCTCTCCCTCCCCTGCCCCCCCTAAAGAAAGAAAAATTGCATCCACTTCCAAAATCAGCTGCTAATAAAGTCACAGTAAATTATTTTCATCAATAATTTACACAAATTACAGGTCTAGACAGGATCGTCATTATACAGTCTGAGTGCATTCCAATTCAGATTTTCTGTGTAGGCTTAGGTAGGCTAAAGTCTGGTTCAACCCTCAGTGCTGAGAATATATCCCATTTTGAGGAATGTTGTTGAACACCACCTTGTTGGCTGGAAAACGCTTGTTGGTGCTTTGCCAGTTCGAGTCCTTTGTTCACTCCTGTCAGGGCTCACTTGGTGTGTACCAGCAACTTCCACAGTTTTAATTCACTTAAAAACGTTGTATATATAAGACCTTAGAGCTTCCTTACGTAGCACTAACGTTTTAACTCCATTCAGCAATCTGAATTCTTCAATTTGGAATTTTTAATTCCAAATATTTCTTCCCTTCTTAAGACAATTCATATGTGTAAAGCCAGAGGCATTGAATCACACCTAAAAATTCAGTGTACTTGAAATATATATATATAAAAAAAAAAGGATCGCCAACTTTAGAACACAGTTACAAATACTCTAGTTCCAGTGCTTGATGGAGAGCCAAGAGGTCCGAATGACTGGATATCCTCCAGAAAGGCATGTTGTGCTGTGTTTGTTAGAGGGGGGAAAAGGTCAGGAAAGATGAACACTGTGACACAGGGCGGCATACGACACACAAGGCTACTCAGATTACCACCACATATTTTACACCACTGTGTTTATGGATTGATTTTTGCTAGTAAAGTACTAACAAAAATCAGACCAAAATAGATCTGAGCTTAATAGTTCAACCAAAGGTAAAATACTTACATAGCCTTTCTTAATATTTTCTTTGGAGAAAGCTGGTTATTTAGTAAGGGCTATTTGCCTACTGTTAGCATGCAAACACACACAAAGGAGCATTAATAGGAAATCCATTTCTACTCCACTTATTACATTTTGCAAAAGACCGAATGATCACTTAAAGGGCTGCAAGACTTTCGTTAAAAGAGGCTTCACACCCAACACTTTGAAACAGAGTTGAATTACATTTTTGTCCATCTAGGGGGAAAACCAGGAATCTGTTTTGGGGAGAAAATAATGCATTTCTGGTTTAAAAAAGATAATTTGTGTTGCAGAAAGCACCAGTGTCTGTAAGAGATGCAGATATATACACTATTCTTTTTTCCGCAATTGACCAGAATAGAAAACCCCCATACTTTCATGTTGTGTTCAGATCTATTTGCTATATTCATCGACCTCTTTGAATTCTCTATCTATTCATGCAATATAGCCAGTTAAGAAAAAAGCATGCCAGACTGGGAAGTACACAATCCAATCACCAGGTTCTTTAGCACAAACTGTAGAAGACCCATCACCAGTACTGTACCTATACTAAGGAACCATTTGGAATAAGCATTTTGGCTGCTTTAATTTTGTTTCCATTCCAGGACACTTTAGTTTGCTGCTCCCAGGCCAACAACATTTACCTCCTGTGCAGACACTGTGAGGCAAAAATTTTCAGTTTCTGCACAATTCCAGGGTTACACTGGAAAGTATGGTGCAAATTAGTAATTTGATCTGTTTCTGAACACTGAAAACTTATTTGGTGGAATTCAGACTTCAATTATTGTCATGAGAAAATAGAATATTTCTAAAGAAACGGTTCTTTTTTAGAAACACAGATTTGGTGCACGACCTCTGTGCTGTGTTCTTTTTCCTTTTGCAGATATGACATTCTTAAACAAATCGTATGTTCATCATATTTGCTCCAGTAAGCTACAGATCTTCATCTATGTTAGCAAAACATTTGCACAGTCCTTTAGATGTTTTTTCCACATTCTCTTAACACTTCTCTCTATACCTCCCTGATTTCACCATTTAAAGAAAACCATCACCCAGCCTTCATGTTGTAGCCCTTTCTATCTCTTCCATCTTTCATTTGCTTGAAGCTATTCAGACATTTTTGCTGCCATCATTTGTCATTTATTTTTAGAATAATTTTGCTTTTTTTTTCTTTCTAAACTGAGGTGAAGCAAATGCTAGAATCCAAATGGTTCATTTTACTCTAAGTTTTGATCTCATCATGCTCTTGTTGCCTTGCATCTGTAGATTGAAATTATTTGTAATTCTGCCATTGTGCAACACTGACAGAAATGCAAACAGAAAGGCTTGCATTAGTAGCTATGTATCACACCAACATTTCAGGAGACAGGTTACCTTTTTTGCTGCCTGTTCTTCTTCTACACCATCCCCAATTACAACATACACTACTTTTCTGCCAAACCTTTGCATTATTCGTTCAAAGCAACTTTCTTTTCCTGGAAGATAAATGAGATAAGAGTTCAGAGTGAAGTTACCTGATTAGCTGCATGTTCCTCATCTCGGCCATCTCCAATCACAACATAAGTTATGTTAGTGCCAAATCTGGACACTATACGTTCAAAACAGCTCTCTTTGCCTGAAAAACAATGCACTACTTACTCAAGCTATCAAGTCAGTTATGGTGAAGCCCTACAAAGGATTATTGCAATGGTAAGACATTGTTACTACTACTTTTTAGAAGTTCCCAGCCTTGGGATTTAGAGCCAAAACTGGTAAGAAGCAATGAATTCCATTAGTGACACTAAGCTGCTCCAGGTAAAACTAAATCTCTTTCTTAAGAGTTAGAGGAAAGCCACTAAGCTAAACAAATTCACAGCACTGCAAAAATGAATAGGTCAGGGAATGAATTATTGAGTTTAAATATTTCCCTATTATTGTAGTAACTTTTTTTAAAGAAAGCAGAAGTTTTAATTCTAATGCATCTGCAACACTGAGTGATGTAGCAATGGAAAAAGTGTTCAAAGAACAATGGACAAACAAAATTAACTCCTGAGAGAAGTTCCATGAAGCATTTGGCTCTTCTAGAGAAATATGCAGGCAAGCAGGCTAAGCCAGTAACAACAATAAACAGGACTGAAAGGAACCAAGCAAAGACAACTACTGGTATTCTCATTGTACTGCAGGTTCAGTTTTACCAACAAAAGCTTGTGCTATCAATCCTAAAACTGTTCTAATATGATGATTTCACTGTTTCCATGGGTGATCTCCATATTTAATTAACCCTTTCCATTAGGAAGTTTCTCTTTGATATGCAACCTACACGTGCCCTGTTGCAAACAAAACATCACCTATTGTCCTACCTCCCATCAACGCAGAGAAAGATTATTTCTTTCGTCTCTGCAATAGCTTTTTACCTTGTTTGCTGTTATGTCTATCCCCACCCCAGGTTTTTCAGTGTCTCCTCATGAGCTCACGATTTCTAGATCTCTGATTCTCACTGCTGTCCTCTTGCTTTTTTTCAGCTGTCCCACAAAAAAAGGCTTATGATTAGGAAAAGCATCATGTGTGTTAACTGTTGAGTGAGGACTAGATTTCAGTCGCTGCAATTACAGTCCTGTGCTCAGCACAGTGCAGAGATCACTGAGATGAAAAGTAGAGAGAGATCTTGTACCACAAGTGGCCACACTGTTCCCAGAAGGAATTCCTGGTGCAGAATTACTTCGACAGGGCCTCCAGAGACATTGCTTCACTTCACCACCCCCTTCTGTGCTGTCGGCACTATTCCTTAATGCTCCTTCCTGTGGTCCGAGTGCAATCTCAGTGACTGAATCCAACATGTACAGGCTGTATGACAGATGACATTCATTCCAGAGGCTGCTCAGTACCATGCAGTATTTGGGATACTTTGTGCCTTAAGTTTTTAAAATATTTGAGGCATTTCTGTCTAGAGGACAGCTACAACTAATTAAAGGATGACTGAGGTAATAACTTTTCCTGACACTTCTTGAATATTCATTCTTCTTTCACTTGTGAAAACAATTTAGGAAATATATTGTAATGCTTTTGTCAATTAAGTGTCACGCTCCATGTTATATAAGGTGTCACAGGTATAGAAATTAAGCATTCCTGAATTAATAATTGGTAAATGATGAAATCTGCCAAAATTACCAGCTACTGCAGGCTGTGTCACATTTCACAGGAATTATAACTTTTATTGGTTTACAAGAAAATTTTGGACACAATTTCCAGTACTCTTAAATTTCCAAACTGTAATACACAAGAGGTATCACACAGTTATCAACAGAATAGGGAAGTGCCCTTGTGGCATCCATCAACACAGCTTCTGTTGGTAACAGTTGTCATTACCATCACTGATGCACCATGCTTCCAGAAAAAACTTGTGAAGCAGTGGCTGTGCTAACATAGAGCTGAAGGTCAGAGCAGAGACTGTTTTAACAGATCTTCTGCTTAGATTTGAAATCACATAACACTTTTCTTCATTCTTTTCTGCACTTTTTTTTGTTTTCTGCACTGTACTTAGGAGTTTCTGAGGCTTTTAATCAGTATGGGGACCTTTATTCCTTCAGGCATCACTGAAAATAAGGTAAATTAGGAATTTATTGACATAAACACATCTGAACATATGCAATAGCTAAATCTTGTAGCTAACACTGTGTCAGGGAAGTGTCTTGGAGTCCATCCATTACTGGCAAAAAAATATTGGTAATCCAATGTAGTCAGAATGGACGAAAGAATAATTTTCTTACCTATTTTGGTTGCACTGTAAATGTTTTCAATGGGAAAAGCTCCTCCTAAGCTGTACAGCAGAACTTTTGCAAGTGCTGGGATAAGCTGGGTTGTTGTTACCAACACATTTACACAGTTACTCCTAAAATGAGAGAAAAAGTTTCAGTCTAAATAGTTTAGAACAATTCCCCAAATGCTGATGAGGTGAAGCAGCTGTGGAGAGCATATTCAGGATTTCTCATCATTTATTTTCAGTCACATAGCAGTGCTGCTCAGCACCACCATTTCCAGAAAAAATGTGCGTAAAACCTTCCAAAAAATCTTTAAAAAAGATACAAGCCTGATTTGCAAGGAAATATTCCACACTGTTTTATGAAAAACACGTCCCTGAAGATCGGTCCACTAAAATACAGACACTTAAGATTACCTACTACCTCTGAAAACAGGCATTCGCATGCTTTGAAAGCATCATTTTCATGCTGGAAATTAACTGGCAGTAGCTACCAGCCAAATAAGAGAGTTAGGAGAATGCAAAAACATCATTTGTTACCCCTGTCTTGAGGGGAAATAAACAGCCAATACACATTTCTGCACAATGACATCACTGTCTTCGTGTTTCAAGAGCAAGAATATTTCTGAGAAGAGGCAGAGATAAGAATAATCATGTTAATAAGCTAGCATCGAATGGTGAGGATGAAAACTGGAATGGAGAAGCTGTGCTGGCAGTTACACAACAGAAAGCTCAGGGCCGGGCTACTTCAGGCACTGACAGGCTGGAACATGAGCGTGACCATGGTGTGAACATGGAGCTGAGACCAAATAGTTGTGATTTTTCCTCCCGATTCTTCCACAAATTCCAAGCAAGACCTTAGGCTACTACTTCTGCCTTTATGCATCTCCATTTCCTGTCAGTAATGCATAGGTAACATTTAACTGCCTCACGGGTAGCTTCTACAGATTTATAGCTGTACAGTTCTTTGAAGACAAGACAAAAGACTAGTATTTAACAGTCCTGAGTAGCTGGTAACAGTTTTCCAGACTCAGCCACCAATGCTCAACTGGCCTTCATTACCAAATGTCTTTTTGAAGACTAGCAATTCGGAAGGAAATACAGAGCTAAACACAACGGCTTGCACATTTTTTTACTTTCTTTCTCAAGGTGCTTAAGACACTGTAAAATAAGCAACAATTAAGAGCTAAACATACTATGAAAGTTGTTACATTTAAAGTAAGTTTTTCACGTCTTTCCAAGTTTGTTCTTTCCACTTGATGCTGATCCTTTTCCCAGACATGTTCAGAAGGCAAGATGGCTTAACATTATTCTTTTTTATGGTTAAAACCAGAATTTTTGAGGATTTCTGATGAGATACATATTGCATGGCTAACTAAGCAGCAGCACTGTTCACAGTTTTATTACTTGAAAGGAACAATACATTTTGTATCTCATTACTGGGAGCCCAGACTTTTAACTCAGTTAAAACAGATTTTCGCACTGCTTAAAACTTCGATATATGCTTAAGCATACAGATTTGTCTGGAAGGACAGAATCAAAATGTTTTTGTGTTCTGGGAGTTATACAGTATTTAGGTAGCACTGTGAATAGGCACAAATGTGGAAGGACAGAACAGAGAGACGTGGAGTTCAGAGGATGATGCCCAGAAGTTAAGAAATTAAAGGCTGGCTCAGAATTCTACAATACCCTTTCAATGTATGCAGGGACATTTATCACATTTCATAAGACACTTTGTACTATCTTTAGTAAATGCTGGAATCACTGAAAATGGAATTTTTCCTATATCCTATTCAAAAGTTGTCTTAGACCCATTCTGTTCTTTTAAGGCACTAATTTATTATAACCTAAAATGTCAAAAAATAGCAATTTCAAGTTGAAAACTAGAAACTTTTTTTACAATAGACTCAAATACATACCTTGTGCTGATAATTGATAATGATTTAAGTGCATTTGTTAGCCAGGAGTCTGTCAGAGCTTCAATCTCTGCTCTTAATTGCAACCATGCATCTCTTTTAGCAGGACCCAGGAGTCCTTTCATACAAAAAAGCAAGAAAAGAAAAAAAACAAATTAAATTCTGTATTAGCTGACCATGACATGACCATAAAATCTATATGTTCCTATTTTAAGTTCCACTAGAACTTGAAATAAACATCAAAAAGAAAATCTACTGTCTTCAAGGCTCAGTAAATTGGTCTGTTTTTATTTACACTTCATTTTATCAAGCAATGTCAGAGTATTGCATACACTAATAACTAGTCATTTGATTTTTTAAAATTTATTCAGGCTACTGTACTATGTTTCAAAGTATACCTTTCAGAAATTAATGTTTTTTAAACCAAATCTTCACATACATCTTGCTCTCTAATTATCAGAGGCAGTGACAAGGAGATCCATGCCATCGGGATCATAGGCAGAGACACAAAAGAAGAGACTTTAGAATTAACTTGTCTTTGCTGTATCTGCATATGTTTAAAACTGCCCTGTTATGACTCTGTATGTAGGTGAACCTCAGGTTACACATATGGAAATAAATTTGTTTGCTGATGGCCTGCTCTTCATGTCCTGTTGTGTTCAAGTATTATTCATACACAAAAACTCTATTCATGACATCAATGAAAGGCCAGGCAGGGCAAGTGAAAGTCAACCGCCTGCTATCACCCTTTGTTCCTATTGCTTCTTCCTGTGGCAAGTAAAGACTCTGAACTACTAAGAGTGAGAACATATATTACAGGTCAATATAATTCAGAAAATGATTAAGGTAGAGATTAATTCACTATCCGCATTAGTTGCACTGCTTCCCATTTCTGAGAGACTGCAGGAAGTGCTAAATGAACACCAAACTCTCTGATTTTGCTGAAGGTGAGCTTTGCGTTTCAGGTTCCTTTAAGATAAATTTCAGTTGAGTTGAAAAAGCCCATGCTATGGAATGGGAGAGTGTTCACTTGAACTCCTTCCCGGTTGGGTTGGCCTCATCTCATCCTCAACTGTGGCTGCAGCAACGCTTGAAGACTTGTAAGTATTCTCTGTTCTCACAGTCTCTTCCTGAGGGAGTCAGCTGGCATGCTGCCCTCCTCAGCAGAGGGCTGGCTGTCTCTGCAAGTCACACAGGACTCTCCAGAACAGATCCTTCCAGTTCTGCTGCTTGATTTCCTACAAGCCTGCTGGCACGGACATGAGTGAGTCCGTGAATGAAAACAGTAACAGGAAAGCTCTTGGCCTTGATGAGACTCGCGTTTCTTACTAACAAAATTAACTATGTAAGCTACAGAGTCAACAAAAGGGGCTAGTGGCATGGCAGTGCAGAAGTTCTCTTGCATCCACTGGTGAAAACAGAGCAGCAAATACGCAGCAGAGAGTTTAGCAGTATATTGCTACCAACCAGATCATGAAAACATCAGATGGAAAAGGCCATCCACAACCGTTTTGTGCTGTGGAAACTATACATCCTCATTCCTAGAATAACAGTATATTTCAAGTAGAGTAAGTGGCTCAACCAATCAGTATGCTAAGTATAGCCGAGCTGGGACTGAAGGAGAAAAATGGGCTCTGTGGAAGTGAAATGGAAGCCTGCTCGGTTTCTATGCCTCTGGTTCTCCTGCACAACAGCACAATATTGGCTCTGCCATTACAATCGACAGCTTTCAATATTCCAAGGTCCAGTCACATCACTTTCCATTCACTCTGTGGCTTCCACGGCACATTCCCTTGGTGGGAGTTCATCGCCATCCAGTTTAACCTGATAAGCATTCTAAATTGGTTCTGACAGTTAAACTCACCTCCTATGTTGTTCTTGTAAGTATTATACAACTCTTTTACTCTTCTATAACGGAAAGCCAGCTTCCTCATCCAGTCAACCCCTCCTCTTACACCTGTTGGCAGACAAAGGTTTGCACTACTTGCAGCTGCATGGAAGCCATCAGTTGCAAAACTGTAGGTACTGCAAACACCCAAAATACAGTAAAAATAAATACAATGTATTCCTGTAAATGCTCAATTTATTTAATCTTTGAAGAAAAAAAAAGAAAGAAATGCTGTATCTTACCTTAGGTCTTGTCCATTATCATCAGAAGAAACATCATCTATATGAACTTGATCACACTCCTGATGGGGAAGAAAAAATCAAATGATAAATTATCTTGTAAGAGAGCATGCTCACCGCACGCTTAGCACAGATGCTGGACATCATCGGTGCAGGCCACTAATTACACCAGAAGATGGCAGCATATGTACACTTACAGCTTCCTATGACCACCAAATTCTTTAAAAAGAACACAGCCTTGAACTCCTTCTACACCATACAAATTGTTAGTTAAAATATGCCTCTAGAAAAGTGGTATGTAATTTTAGTGTGATTTTTTATTAAAATTATTTTAATTGAAAAAACTCAACAATTACAAGTCTCATCTATAGTCTCTCTAGTATATCAATATTCCAAAGTCACTTAAACCTTACTTCTCTACTTCCTAAAAGCTAGCGATGATGAATCTCAACAAGCATGTAACTTCTGTTAAGGCTCTAGGAGTCTGGATGCTTATCAGATCCTTTTTTTGATTTATCCAAATGCCTTTGAATGGAAAATCACAGATAATCAAGAAGTCCTAGAGAACTTCATTATTTCCTGGTTTCAGAAGGGATGGAAGTAACTCCAGGGAACTGAGGTACATTGCAAAACTTGAGCTCCCCTCCAAGCTGTTTTTATAGTTGCATAGCTATCAAATATCCTTTTCTGCACAGTGGTCACAGCAGAAAGACAGGAAAATGTGGGGGAAGCACAAACAAATAAGTCAAGCCATCAAGCAAAAGTGAAGATTGAATAGGCATAATGTTAGTGCTTTCCGTAATTGTAGACTTCACATCTTAATCCAAAGACACACCTGAAATTCAGTGTCCAGAGATTTTATTTTTTTATTTTTATTTAATATTTAAAATAGCAGTTGTTATCATAATCCTAACATGTTTTATGAAAAGGTTCAAGGACGTGTTTAAAAATGACTCTTCATCTTATGCTTTCAAATAATCTAATCTCATCACTAAGACAAAACGAGGCTGAGCTTTTGAGATGCACGATTCTGTGCTTCAAATAAAGAGTCGTCTGAATCATCTACTTCAAATAAAATTGCTGACAAGCAGCACTTAATTCAGACTCTCTGTGACATACAGGAATATGCAGTTCTAAGCTTCCAATCTCAGTCTTGTTCCAGTGCTAAGATGTCCAGATAAACAATAAATCTGAACAGGGGAGTGATATGTATGCCACACGTTCCTAGAGTGTGAATTTGGGGAATTACCACTTCTTTCTGTTTTGTTTACTTTGCACTGAAAGAAAACCTAATAGACTTTTACCCACATGAGCTAAGTTGTTAAAAAAATAAATTAGCCATTTTTGTATAAAATAAATACATACAATTTAATTTTTAAATACATAATTTCATTGCATCATACAAGCAATCATAATTTAAATTTTGTGTCAAGACTAAAAGAATGAGTGGCCAAATGCTGCTCATCTGGCTTAATCCATTAAGACAGGCATGAAAAAGCTGCATTCAAGGAATAGAAATGAAGTATTCTTCTCCCCACCAGAGAAAGAAAATTTTTTGGTTCTGTCTGAGGAGATTATCTTGAGCTATAGCATATTTTAAAGAGGCTGCTTTTGGATGTAAATAGCAGGTGAAAACAGAAAGAAAAGGGGAAGTGGCAGCTGAAATAGAAGATTAATTTCTTTATCTTTATTTATTATTTACACTCTAGAAAACAATGCAACTATACTCCACCCAGTGTAGGACGGGAACTCAAAAATCAGACAAAAAGCCCCACGGGGACAAATTCTAACTCTATATTTTGCAATATCTGAGCCATATCTGGCTTCCTAATCACCTTCAACAATTTCACCGGAACTGGTCAAAGTGTAAGATAATTTTAAAAGTCTAAAAATCGGTCCTGTGGATTTGAAGGTGTACTAATTAAATGGAGAGCACACAGAAGCCCTGATAGATAAGAACAGAACCCAAACAGCAGTGCCTGCTGCTGTTCGGGTTTTGTTAAGCCTTTCAGCTACATTGTTCCAGCCTTGAAAAATCCAGATCACTGTTCTGCTGATAATTTCATTATTAAGTTAAATATGAGTGAGTGGCAAAGGCTCATCTGTTTAGTTTCATTTTTTTACCTCCCAGTTTGTTCATTTACTCCAGGAACAGGAGATGAGGGGAACATTTCGTTTTCTGATTACTTATTGTCCATGCAAGAAGGTTGTTACATTTGTGTGAGGAACAAACCTGACAGCACTCTCCAGCTACCTCTTCTTCCTCCTTCCTCTCCTCCTCTTGGATCTGTGGCTCACCTCCTCAACGTACTGGCAATACACATTTGCTAACCACCAACAAAATCATGTGCCCACCGCTCCTTGCTTCATTTTACTTTGCTTTCTCGTTTACTTATCTACGTCAACTAAAATGTTTACGTTTTAAGATTTCACTTGCGTGGTGTGAAAAAAAAATTCCATAAAAAAGAAAAAGCAGACGGTTTGAGCAGGTTTGAGATCATTCTCTACTTTTCCCAAAAGAAACAGGAAACTGGTGGCACAACGCTAGATCTGAGTTTGCTTGTAAAAAAGACCAAACAGTTGCAAGGAGAAATGAAAGCAAGCAAGCTTGTCTGCCACTTCAGATCTTCAGGTAAAATACTTCTCACATCAGCTACAGTACTGGCTACACTCAAACCACAGTGGCTGTCAGTGCAAGGTCAAAAACTAAAAGAAAGATAAAATATATTTCCTATTTCTGAGAGTACAGGAAAGGAATCTAGGTACAATAACTGGCTTTTGTGTGAAGCAATACTAACTTAAATTATATCTCCTTGCAGTCAATTCTTTGCAGCAATTTTTAAAGCCTGAAATTTTGAGCGTACAGAATCAACAAATCATCCATAAAAATTATCCTCCTGGAATGGACAATAATTTCATTATCCAGTAAAAACACTGACTCACCACACTGAACACAAAAATTTTATTACTGAGGGGATATTCAGCACTATGCTATGTCAGGCTATACAGAACACCCCTCTTTATCTGTTAAAATTGGTTTGACCTGCCTCCCAAATTCTGAGACTTACCTAAACCCTATTTTTTGTTTCTCATTTCCATTTCTAATGAGAAAAAACAATGACAAAAGTACAATGGGATTATCATAAAAGTGGAAATATAATTCAGTTTGCCTGAAATAAATACTCTTTTTTATTCATCATTCTGGGAGTGGAGGGGGATAATGGAGTTGGAAAATTCATGTCCAAATTCCTGCTTGCAGTTCATAGAAATTGGGGTTTCTGCATGCACAGTATGCCCTACTAACATATCTAAAAGCTGTCTTAAAATTAATACTGACATAGGGAGAAAAACTTCATTTTATTCCTTACCTGGTTAAGAACATAATGCATTAGTCTGGATATTATTACTGAACTGAGTCCGATCTCTAAGCATTGTTTAGGCACATGAACTTTCTAGAACACCAGACTCCTATTTTCATGGCAAAGCACCAATTGCCCTCCCAAGAAATACTTCTCAAGCTAACTAAAATTTATACACTGAGAATGAAATAGCTGGAGAACAGCCTAGCCTGAAATAAAAGTGCAGCTTGGCTGATTAGAACAAGGGTTACTGGGTCAGCGGGGAACGTCTCAGCAGATCGGAATTTCTGCATCAGCAGTCACTGTAGTGAGACAGATTTGCATAGAGGAAGGAAAACTTTATTATTTGTATGTGATAACTTTCAATAACTTGGTTATTATTACTAGACCCTGGTATGCGGTGTTTGCAACCAAGAAAGGCAGGGAAAAAAGAGAGCTTAGAGGATGTAGAGACTGGAGTCAATATTACAGGAGTATAGATTCACTAGCACATTACAGTTGTCATGTTCGGAGCCACGAGGTTTATTGTGGGATGAAGATGAAAGCACGACAGAAGGTATGGGGCTTGATGGTTCAGCATTAAAAAAGTAAGATGATTAAAGGATAAGTAATCTGTCTAGTGAATAAAGGCCTATCTCGCTTCCTTCGGTAAGAACTGAAGGTCTTGTGTCTTGCTGGCCATGACCATCAACAGCTCAGCACTCACCTCCCCTCTCCTGGGGGAGGATGGAGAGAGAAAGACAGAGAAAGAGAGATGGAGAGAGGGGGAGAGATGAGAGAGAGACCCAAAGTCAGAACTGGGGCATTCTCAGAATTCATTACACTTTTATCATGCAGAAGCACTGTAATATTCAATAATGGCCATGTGGTCTGCAAACGTATTTAACCAGACAGATTTATTCACCTGCGTATTAAAGGATGCCTCTATGTACTTTGGCACAGGATGCCATGCAATTGTATCTTATTTGCTAAGAAGATACAAAACTGTTGGTCTTTTGCATATACTGGAATGTACACAGCTCACTTCAGAATAAGAAGTCTGGAATTTTGGTAATCTTGTAAGAGATTTGGTTTTGAAACAAAGATGAATTCTGGGCTAGAAAATACTTAATTGCATATAGAAATTGGTTTTAATCAAACCAAATTGATTGAGTTATGAGATTCTCCAAGACAGTCCCCAGGTAGTTTTTTTGATTTATCTAAAACTGAAAACTGGATACTGTTCAAGCTCTGGAATGAGTTGGAGTATAAATTTTTGGACAGGATATTAAAACCACCCTGTGAAGAATATACAAAATGTGATTATCCACCTATGACAGCTGAACCTAAGATCTACAAAGAAAATAAATAATGAGAGAAAGAAATGTAGCTTCAATGGCCACAATCAAGAATAAAGAGCCATGGAAAGAGGGAAAAGCTCCATTTTGCTGAACTCTTCCACTTGAACTCAGCACAAGATTGAAGAACTCTGGGCATATGCTACTGAACGGCTGAAAGTTCATTGTGAGCCACATGAAATCTGAACACAAGGGGCAAAGGTCTGCTAAAAAGAAATTTAAGCAATGCTTTGAAAAATTGATTTGGAATCTATCCCCAGTACGGGGCACCAGAAGAACATTCACCGAATGCACTTGCATTGTCAAGTGATGACTCACTAGGATTGCAATAAAACACCGACTGGCAAAAGCATGTCCAGAGATTTGCTTTCTTATGTTTCTGCCGCTGGAAGGAGGAAGTGCAGCTCAGGTATAGGGTGAAGTAGATCACAGTTTCTTGACCTAAAAAGAGCTAACAATAAATGAGGTCTGCAATGCACAGCAAAGACAACCACTGCCTGGTACTTTTTGCTTTTCTTATTGCTTACAGTTGACAAAAGAATAAAAGAAGTGCACACTAGAAAAATCAATGTCCCAGTGAATGGAAAAAATCTCATTTACCCTCATTTTTTCTATTCACTCACCAGAGACCTTGCTCTGGCACTTTAAACAAAACCGCAAAGTCTTCCAGCTGCTCTTAGTGGCAAAATAACTGTCGATGGAGGGAACTCTGGGAGCCTCTCCGAGTAAGAAAACAACTGACTTAGACAGGGCAAGGTCTGAAAAGCCCATAATTTAATTTGAGAACTGTTTTTCACCATGCCTCTTGACACACATTGTTGTAAGACCGTCATTTTCCACGTTAACAGATCTGGACTCCCGAAGCGAAACGAAAAGTATGTGAAGCCCTGATGACGAGCCTGCTTCCCAGACCACTGTCCCTGTGGCAGTCCACCTGCACGCTTCTGACAAGCGGGTGGTCCACAGCGGTCACTCCCCAGGAAGAGGTCTCTCCCTTTTCTGACCAGATGCCAAATTGCACACCCTGGGTATATTGTGACAAAACATGTGGTCGCCTGGTTACCTCGGGAAAAGACATCACCAGTGAGTATATCTATCATAGCCCAAGCTCTCTGAGGCTGCTGTCTTTGAGGTAAATGAAGAATATTCTACCTTTGATCAAGAAAGGGGGGCCTGGGGCCAAAAGGCTACTCAGGTGTGTGAAGAGAAGGACACAGTCTCTTGTGGTCAGATGATGGCAGCCACTGAAAGTGAATGTAGAGAACTTCAAGAGAAAGAATGGGAGGCACACATGTCCCCCTCCTGAAAATGACTGCAGACAGCTCTAAATCCACGGAGGCTGAAAAGATGGTCATAGGACAAAGAGAGGAAAGGATAGTTTGCAGATTCCCTCTCTCACCCAGTTTCATGGAAGGACTCTGGTGCCACAGAAAGTCATTGACATCTTGTCAACCTCTCTCTGATTAGAGTATGACAAACCCAAAGTCTAGATAGGCAGAAAATGTCACACACAACAAACACTAATGCACAGCAAAACCACTATGCTAAAACCCCAGGTGTAACAGTGTTTATGTTCCTTTGATTCTTACCTCTAAATCGTTAAAAAATAAATGTGTGTCAGCAAGATTAAAAATCATTTCTTCCATTCGCAGTCCAAGGGTCACAGCCATTGGCGGATCCTTAAAAAACAGAAAGCAAGGTTAACTACTTAAATACGTTTAAACTATATGAGAATTACTTTAAAAACCGCTGTACACAAAGAGTTTTGAGAAACTAACACTGTAAGAAATTTCTATAAAGTCCTTTCAGCATTAAGCTATTTTAATATAAGGCTACAAGAAGAGACGGCTGAACCTGTGTGAGAACATTTGGGGAGGTGGAGATGTTGAAACATCAAGATTTTTGAAAGTCAAGGCATTTGCCACCTGGCTGAACTGATGGGAAAACCTGGTGGCCATACGTAAACCCGCATAAAGAAGGCTGTAAACAGGGAAGGAACTTCTCACAAAACATATATGTAAGAAAACCAATATTTATTGTAATAAGAATATACATTTTTAATCCCTGAGCCTTTTATAAAAATATACAACTATCTTGCCTGTCAATTTATTGGCAGAAAAAAGCTGAGTCATTGAGCAGTAACTAATCTTTCTGACCCAACGCACTGAGTCAGCAAAAGAGGTAGGAACAAAATTATTCCATGTGACAACCAGTCCACTGCACAATTCCTCTGATCTCTTGGCTTTTTTTCCCATCTTTTGGGGATACAGAAGTCCTTACCAAGGCCATGGTAAACTCGACTAGGAAAGGTAGTCATCTCCACCAAATTATTACTTTGTAAGCAATTATCCTACACTGTGATAGGAAGATGTGATTTAAGAGGCCTTTTCAATTTCTAATGCCTCTGCTTTGTAAAAATACAAAAGGTAGTCTGAAACCTCTGCCCACTTCCCCAAACTGAGTTTCACTTTGGATGAATAATCACTGCCTTGCCTACGCTTATGCCTATATCACTTCTTTCCCACACTTTCTGCTGCTCCAGTATGCATGCTGAAACCCTGTGCTTGGTCCTTCTCCGTCTCAGTATCTACCCTTCTTCCATGCAGGCACTCTCTGATGAATTTCCAGGTTCTCCTCTATGATTTTATTGCAGGTATTCATTCAACAAAGTGCTTGTAAGGGTTCTTCTAAATATTCTTCAGCGTGCCTACAACCTATGGCACAATTCTTTTGGTGGTCCACAGGAATAGGAAAGCATATGTAAGTTTGTTTGTTTACTACAAGTAATTTCTTAATTTCAGATGAAATATGGGATTCCTGTCCCTGGATGAGATTCATTCAAAATGTTGTATCTGTTTTGTAGGTCAGCTTTCACACTATCAAATCATTCTACCTCAGCAAGAAATCACAAATCTATTGATTTGCAACAACAGTTTGAGAGCATTTAGTGCACAGAAAATTTGAGATAATTAATTTAGCTTTGCTAGGCTTGCTGTGAAAGAGGTAAACCAATTTGCATTACCTTACATTTGTATTAGAATAAGAATGCACGCAGACAGTTCCTGATGCTTAGCTGACACCTGGTAACTAGTTTTATCATTGCCTTAATCATTTGCCTGAGCTTGTGGGGTTCAGTTAACTTTTATAAGCTTAATGTACTGCAATGGACTTTTAAAATAGATGTGATCCTCTGCTCATTAAAATAAGAAAAAAATCTGTATTTCGTCACTTCAACTCTGACTGTCACAAGCAAGTTTTCAGAAATCCTTTCTTAAATACCTTGAGATTAGAAGTCTAAAAGTTTACCAGCATCTGGCAAAAAAATCACAGAAAACTTCAAATGATCATTTGTTAGTATTAGCATCAAATGCCTCCCAATGAGGATCAGACGTTCTCTACTCCAGGGCTTCACAACAACAGAATAAAAAAAAAAGGGCTTCTTTCCTCAAGCACTTAAAAACTAATGGCAAAATCTGAAACACAGACATATGTTGACCCTTGCTCGTGAAAAAGTCACAGTTGAAGGGGAGAATAGTGTACAAGAAATTGTAATGATCCAAAGTTAGACCAAATTCTCTGGCAGTGAAAGAAAATATTTTTATACGGACCCTTGAACTGGTCTACATTACCTTTTAGAACTAAAAACCAAATGCACTGCTTAGTAGTGTAATTTCACCCCTTACGTCTTCTGCAGTCTTGTTCACTGGATCTGAAAGTCACATGGCTGAAGGCAGCAGCATGTGCAAAGGTCAGTTTTCCATGGGGATGATTACGGAACACACGTTAACAGATTTGCAAAAACTCATGTAAGATACTTAGAACACAAATCATGAAAATACTCCGGACTCATAAGATTCCTCATCATGCCATAATGCTTTTATCAAAATGTCATCACATATAAACATGTGTTTCTCTCTTCTTTCTCTAGCGATTTTTTCTGTGCACAGTAAACCATAAATTTTTCTTCCTAGATACAGTATAATAAAGAGTATTTGCAACATGCTGCTTTACCTCAATCCTGCGAACAGTAAGGCATGTGCATAACTTTATGCACAGGTGGTAACTCATTATTTATGTGAGTTAAGTTATTCACTGGAGCGCTTCCAAGACTGGAATCTCAGACTTTTGATTCTCAGCCTCTTTTTTTCCCCTTCCTGGGTAGAAGCAGACTTGAATGCGGAAATTTGCTATAACATATTCCATTATAATCCAATTTATTTTTACAGAAACTACCAACTATGTATCACAATTTCCTGTCTTGCCTCGTATAGTTGAAAGACATAAATGTGACAAAGCTTTTATGATTTTCTTATTAGTATTATTTTTGTAATCAACTATGCTTGCCTTTATTACTGCTAAAACAAGATTTCCTATGTTCCTGTTTTGACAAAGGCATGTGGAGGATATTGCTAGGTACTGTATGTAAAATAAAATAAAGCAAAGAGACTCATTTCAGCTTAACATGAAATCAGTATGGGATCTTCCCATAGCAACTTCTGCTAAGAAGAGTCACTGGAATTGAATTCTCAGGACATGAACAATTCTTCCTTTTATGAACTGGCCAAAACTTGCACGACAACAGTTTAACAAGAATTAAACATCACGTTTCAGCTCTTTCCATGTTAAGTTCATTCCTTCACATATAAAAATAGACAGAGGAAGTGGATTTGCCAGGGTCTTGTGGTTTTGTAATGTTTGCACAATGTGGAGGAACATCCCAATCATCATTTTACTGTCTTTCAACTTGAAGCAGAAGTTGCAGACTGACTCAAGTGGCACAAACAACTGAGTGTTGAAAAGAAAGCAAGAAACATGTGCAGTTAATACAGATTTGAGCACAGAAAATTGAGACACTGAATAAAAGGCAGACTGAACATCTGCCAAAATAGTATTTTGTGCTACTCTGCACAAGCATACACAAAAGAGGAAACAATTATAAAAAAAAAAAATCTGGAAGTTTTCCCCAGATAATTTGCAGAATAAAGAAGCATAAGTCTTTGGCCCTCAGAGGCACGATTTTAGCCAGATATCATTAGCGTGCAAAAGAGTCAAGACCAGTTACAGCACTTCTGTATACCAAAATACAAATGAGTTTAGTTACGTTAGTATGAAGGCACTAAACTGGAGCCAGACTGTCTGTAGACTTCCGTACTAGACTGGTCCATCCACTGGAATGCCTCCTGGGACACTATGTAAAAATAACCTGGGAGGACCAATATTTAAATATTTTGACCAAGAGGAAAGTGACTGAAACAAAGCCCCATAAGCTCAGTGTCCATTAGTGGAAGAAAACTACTTAATACTGTCTTGGAAGGTCAGGTTTCAGCACAAAATGTTCAAAATAATTTAATTTCATTGAAAAATAATACAAACACAAATAATGTTTTCATAAAATCTCAGAGAACAAATAGATAAATAGACTGTCAGGTAGATTCATTGTGGTAGAAATTTGTAAGCATGAAGCCTTAAAAATAAGCAAGAACACAAGCAAAATACATCAATACTATTGTAGGAATAGATTTTTAATGCTTGGCTGTCCTGAACAGACTTACAACAAAATTGGCCTCTGGAAAAAGTGGAAAAGCTTAAGTTAAGTACCAATATTTTTAGGTAAAAGACACTTCGCTACATTATGTAGGAACCTCAGATTTAAGTTCAGCTCTCACTCTTTCACAGCGGATGCTGGTTCCCAGGAGAGCTTCATGTGGGTGGCAATGGAGGAAGAGAATACATCTCTTCTGAATAACCGTATCTGGTGGCTATGAAGGAAAACTCACTCCATAGGGAGTTTCTGTTCCACACTCTCTAGAAGGCAGCAGGAAAATGGACTGAGAGGTCTCAGACAATGAGGGAGTGAATGGAGAGGACAACTGGAGGTCATGAGAGATACACTATTAATACAGGCAGACAAAAGCATATTTATGAGTGAATTAGGGAATGTCATCATGGGTGCTAATGGTGACAGTTTTTCTGTTTAAAGACTGGACAAGCAGAAAGTGAACAATAAAAAGCTTCTGAGCCCTTTCTAGAGAAGTGTACAAGGTTAATGTGACCTCCCCAACAACCTTCTGTCATTGGCAATGCTACCAAAAATGCACAAATGTGATCATCAGCTGTGGCTTTGTTTTGATTTTTGCACTTGGAAATCACGTTCTCCCCCTTCTAAGTTCTCAAGAGACTTAAATTCTTTTTTAACCAGTTGCACCTTGAGTCACAGTATTTATCTGGGCATTCTTGCCCTCCAGACTGACCTGAGAGAAATGAATGAAATATAAACGCTCCGAGGTAGACAAAACTCCAACTTAATCAGCCTTAAATCAGCAAGAATAACTGGAATGCAATGGAACAAAGAATACATACTGTTCACAGGGAATAAGAATGTACCTCATAAACTTTTAACAGATGATGACATCTCCTAACACATGTCCTGTCACATCAACAAATCCTCACTTAAGAGCTCAGCATTGTAGAAAACTGTATCTGCCAACTGGTGCTCAGCTGCAAAAACCATCATCAGCGACACAAGTCATAATATAACAGCTCAGATGCCAATGTTCATAATTTGCTACTGCAGTAAATAATTAAAAATAGAAATGTACTAGTTTCATGAAGTACGAAGCAGATGAGCAAATGAGCTGAACAACGAGACTTACTCTTACGGCTGGGAGGCAGCATGGTTTCCCTGAAACCTAACAGAGGTGTAGTGTAGTTTTTATTCTCTTTTTATGTTAGCTCTGACCAGCCCAATAAAATAACCACTACACCAAAAGTCAGACAGAAACACTCCTAGGCAGAAAACAGCAAGCCACTGAATATTCCTCTAGGTACGTTTAATATTTTAAATATCAATGTGATGCATTGACCAGCCCCTGGCCAAATCTCTTCGACTCCAGTGGAGTTTAAAGCTATACTCTACTTCTGCCCAGACAAGAAGCAGCAATTTGCCCTGTTTTAAATGAGATGCTTACAGCTGCATCCAACAAGTTAAATCTTTCAGCAAATCACTAGTTTTGTTTTCAACATGGTTATCATGACAGCCCTATATAATTCTGAAATAAAATAATTATCACACCATGCAAAGTGTTGCACAAGTGTATACCAAGGAGAGAGACCATCAAAAATCCTCAGGCGTAAGTCAGAAATCTGTTGTCGTCTTGACAAATGTATGACCCGGAACTTGCCTACTGGATCCAGGCCTTCCCACATAGTCTCTGCCAATGAATACCCCCATTGCCTACAGGGATGCTGGCTTGCCTTTCCTATTTCTCTTGTATTCCACCCATTTGTTAAACTGTAGAAATCTTTTGAAAGAGAAATTCTTTGTCTTCTGGTTAGTCTGAAGCACTCCTGCGCTCACACATTGGTCCCTCTATCTGGCCATAACAGTGTGATAGACACCTCCACATGCGGCACCTCCCCTCACCGCATTCCCTGTGCAGCTTGAACTACAGCAGAGCAGAGAGATTAAAAGACTGACTTCTGAATGTACAAAGTGAGCACACTAGATATAAGCAGATGCCGTCCATTAAAGCAATGTTCACATTAAAGACTCACTAACCTCGTTTAGAATATTCAAATATGAGAGAAGGGGAAAACACTGCTGTTCCTGTTATTTTTTTTTTTTTTGTCATTTCTTTTTTGGGAGTAGCATCATTATGTTACACAAAATGGCCTCACAAAATACATATAGAAGAACCCAGTACACACAGCTAAACATTTGTGTAACATTACATGTCTCACTTTTTTTTTAAATCCGAGAGCAAATTACTTCAATTAAATAATTTATTATCACTATTATTTTACATGACCCTGAATTTTTTTTCATTGTGAAGCAACAATTTTATACCACCTTTCCAGGATAAAGAGCTCTTTCAGCACTTTTGGAAGACCTGTGTGCTCGCAAGACTTCCACTGAGAACATCCCAATTCATGGAGTATTTGCTCTCATAGCAACTCAGTTGTGACAGCAAACTAGACTTCAGTCTGGATTAAGACCTTGTTTACAGATGGAAATCATATGCAGAAAAGATAAGGGCCACATCTGCTAAAGAGGTTGTGCACCAGAGACTGACTGAGGTCCAGCTGTGCTATCTTTCCCTTCTCCCATGTCTGACCTCTTAGGCACTCGGGCTCAGACACAGCCCATCTTCAGTTTAGACAACACTTCAATGACATGCAAAAGTTAAAGCCTACTCATGATAAGCTCTCTCTGTATTCCCTTCCCTACTGCTCTAGCCTCACTGCAGTCAACAACAGATATATTTGAGTTTCATTGGCAATTACCTTCCCGATGACTTCTCTATAAATATGGCAAAGTTAGTCACTGCAGGAAGGAAAAAGTCTGCTACTTTTATTTTACAGTCTCTGGAAATGAACATGTTTCACTACTTGTATGCATGCCACCTATCAGTATCAAAAAAAAAAAAAGGATTATACTCGAGAATTCCTCCCCTTTTGCTTCATGGTTGTTCATGACATTTGTTTACTGATGCTGATCTCAGCAGCATAACTACATTAATTTCTCTTGCCCTTGAGATACTCTTGGTTTATGCAAGCCAACTTTATCTGCTCTCAGTGCTACTGGCTGTTAATACGCCATCCACGTTTCTAAGGACTCTGTATGAATTCTTAAAGAACAGTGGTACTGGGATTTTTTAAATCCCCACTCATAACAAAGCGAGAAATCAAGAAGAATTAATTTCTGTTTCTGTCTCTAAGACTGTTTCCAATGTTGCTCACAGGAGTTTGTGAGCTACAAAATGTGCTCTGATTTTTAAAACTTTGTGTTCAAGTCAACTTAGACTTTAGTCATATATTCTATGAGATGGTGCAGGAGATGTAAACATCCTAAGGGCACAATCAAAAAAGGATCAAATGAATGACTGCGTTGCTGGGGCAATTCAGCAAGTTTTGTGGCAGTCTACGGGCCACACTTAAAAGTGATACAAGTGTTCACATTCAGCTAGGTTTCCTTCTTGTTTTGGTAACTGTAAGTTAGAAATGGTTCTGACAAAGTCACAGTTGTTACAGTGTTTGAAAAACAGCAGAAAGGGAGTTTTTGACAAAGTACTGAAATGTGCACTGATTTGGCACTCTGAAGCTGCAAAACAAGCAAGGCTGTTCTTCACAAGACATGAAAAACTACTCTTATCTTAGCATTCCAAAAATTCAGATATTTGTCTGGGTCTGAGTTTTCCTATTAGCTTTCTCTTTTAATAACCACAAATAACTGTCTCAAAACACGGAGAACTGGCCCATCTGTGGTTATTATCCACAGGTTCTGGCTCTGGCTGTTTCTAACCCACTGGCTGAAGAGGTGGATGTGGAAAGCATTTCTCTCATGTCTTGTTTCTCACACTCTTTTCTTGAGCATCTGATTCCGGCTGCGATAAAGAGGCAGGAAACTTACGCTAAACAAGCCCTTCATCTGACTTGGTACGGACACAGTTATGATCTTAAAAAGAAATACTTTTGTATTAATTACACTTGAGTGACACAACACCTAGAAAACCTACATCCACATACAAACATTCTCCCTCTCCATTTTCTTCCTTTCCATACATTTGCCCTAATTTTTTGTTTATCCCAGGCCTTTAGCTCTCCCCTTCTTAGGAGTCTGCTCCTGCTGCTACACACTGGTCTTCCCACCAGTCCTTTCTCCCCTTGCCCGAGCACCATTCCCAGGGCTCCCACTGCTATGCCAGTGGGGCTCACTGCTGAGTTAGCAGGAAAGCTCCTGCTCCTGCTCCAGCAGGCTGCAACTGCCTCTCTCTGCTTCCTTCACCCTTCCTCCTGCTCTCCTGCTCGCTGCTCCGTGACCTGAACTCCCTTTGGATCTCATCGGAGGGGAGAGGATGCATGCAACTGTCTGCTTGGGAGTGGGATTCACTCCCCGGCATTACTCACCCCAGAGCCAGCCAAGGGAACCAGATATTCAACGGAAAAGCTTGGGAGTCAAAGAATAACATCTGCAGCTGGCGCTGAAGCAGGTTTGTCTCCTACTTGCTCATCCTGATTCATCAATTTCCCTGAAAATTCACCCATTGCTCCAGTTTGTTTCTTATTTCTTCCTCTATGCATCCAAATAGTCAGTTATTTTATTTACCCATTACCTTTGTTATCTCCCTGAAACATCTCTTCCAACGTACCTCAGGAACTCATCCTTGTTCCCCTACAAACTCTTCCCTCATTTTCAGCATCTTCTTCAGCCCTGCCTCATATATTGTGCTTAGGGTCTGTGTCTCATTTCTCTCCTTGACTTTTACACATTAACTCCCTGAAAATGCAGTTCACTGTACACTTTCCCTCTACTTTCACCCAAGCCATGATGAACATGGAAGGTGAAAAACACGTACGTGTGCAGGCCAGATAGCTCTGATACAGTGAATCCTTGCAGGATTAATGGCTCACATACCTTGCCATACTTCTGTGCGTAGGATCCTGTGAGCAGCGAATGAAAAACTATGATTGTTTCATCCAAATCCCAAACAAATACACGCTGAAAAAGAAGTGGGGACAGTATTATTAAACAAATAACATCAAAGTCCAACCACTATCCCACTCTGGGAGCTAAAAGTCAACTCAGTCCTAAAGTTTAACTAATCGCTTGACCAGGAAGGTTTTCTCTTAAAATCAGCAAGAACTGTGTATCATGCATGGTAAAAAGTCAGAGGGAGAGTAACTTTTGAACTCTTCAACCATTTCTTATTTGTCTCCTAAACAGCTTTTCGAAACAGCTGCATAACACAGATTTCAAAAACGTGATGGGGGTCAAACATAATTGTTAACTTAAGTATAAACTGTACTCTCAGATAATTCTATGCAAGTCTTACTGATTCAAGGTTCTTCTTCGTTTGTCCTGCATAGCTAAAATTAAGTCTTGGGTAAAAGTGCTATATACCACGTATAATGTCATACAGAATTTAAATAATTTTGTAGGATAAAGTGGGTTATTCTACCTCAAAAAAAAAAAAAAAAAAAAAAGAAACTCCTTAA
>Ga0065711_1001834_pt1 | contig 47243 bp, 25 predicted proteins | sample Hoacrofraction12_FD_59098 | JGI IMG/M metagenome (GOLD analysis project Ga0065711, IMG submission 59098) | Hoatzin crop microbial communities from Cojedes, Venezuela - Epithelial fraction 12 v2 (version 2) | ecosystem: Host-associated > Birds > Digestive system > Esophagus > Crop | place...
TTTTTTTTTTTTTTTTTAAAGGTGGAATTACAGTGCTTGTTTTGATATGTCACAGATAACAAATAGTTTTAGGCTGCAGGATTTCGAAGCAGGAGAGGGCCCAGAACACAGACATAGGCATTAGGTTACTGAAGTCCCTTCTCCCTGTTTGAAAAACTGTCTGTATGTACAACTGCGTACGCTTTGGGGGAGCATTGATCCCACCTTCTTTGTCCTCGCCATGAGCGGGCTTCCTAAGTCTGCAGCACCATACATACAGTCAGAGTTTAGTTCAGACATTGGCCAGGGTTCCATCTTTTAACAGTTTTGTTGATCCTGTTTATGTTTTTATTTTTTTAAACAGTATCTGGGTTCATGCCCTATCTGCTCTTCTGGTGGCCGTAAGAGCTGACACAGAGAAAACAAACACAGGCTGGTGTGGCTGCTCTCTGCAAGATCCCTTTCCTGAACACGTCTGGCAGGCAGGTAGTCTGCATTGAAGTACCCAATGATTCCTGAAAATATAGTGTTAGAAGTAAAATAGTATAAATATTTAAATTGCTTTCTGTGCATGGATATGGTTCTTGGATTTTATTACTACGTAATGGTAATGAATGCATAGAAACACAGAATCATAGAATGGTTTGGGTCAGAAGGGACCTTATAGATCCTCTAGTTCCAACCCCCCCGTGCCATGGGCAGGGACATTGTCTCCTAGACCAGGATGCTCAAAGCCCCGTCCATACAGAAAAACTAAATAGCAAATATTTTTTTAAAAATGCAGAACTTGATCAAAGTATAAACAACCTTGAGATTCAAGGACTCCATGTTTGTCCTAACCAGTGTACTGCTACATTTTTCACAGTTCCTTACTGATTTCATAAACCCAGTGCTCAGAGGCAGACTCAACAGAAACTTAAGGCCTAATGTCTTTGGTTCAAGAGGCTTGTGAAGCTGTTAGTCCTGAAATTTTTATGTGTGAAGAACCAGAAAACAAGTGCCGCTACATCTTAGCCTCTTTCAGTGTCTTATTTTAAACACTGAGTGACTGCATGCTAAAGGCAGAATTGAAAATATCTGAACAAAACTACATCAGCAGTGAGATCTCTCTTTATTAAGCACATGCAGATAGGGAGTTCATATGCTGACAGCAGGAACTTCGTCACCAACTATGAAAAACAATGAGTGCAGCAAGTGCAAACAAATGTCTGATCGAAGTTATTAGCTAAAGAGGTCATTGTATTAAAAAATTTTAAAGTGTGTTACTAAGAAATCACTTGGATTTAAAATAAGCAATTACTGGTAAACATCCAGCGAAAGGCAGGGTAATTCTCCTAGTTGTCAGGGACTTCTGGCTGTTCACACCAGCCTTCAGTCTAGACCTCTATTTTAATAGAGTCTCAAAGCAATTCTTCATAAGACCTCCAAGAATCATGAAGATGGCTAAAAATGTAATAGACTGATTTGCAGTTAGCCTCCAGCTTTTCATCCTTAAGGGCATACTGTGTTCATATTTCTCAAAATTTCTCTGTAACCTTTAGGACTAGAAGTTAAGTTTGGGGATTTATTTTTCTCTCTTTGGCGTCTCTAAAGCTGGGTATCTAAGTCTGCTGTTGTCATCCTTAGCTGTCTTTATAGCCAAAGAGGAGTAAAAAGCACTCCCAGTAGGGATTTACTCCAAACCAAGAAAAATGTCTAAGCTGTGTGAAATAAATACTTTCTGTGGCCACTGCTCCTCTTTATCTTCTCTAGCTTAAGATGAAACCAGGAATAATTGGTGGAGACTTCAGCATTCATCTGCCTCTGGGACATCTACAGTCAGGTGAGATGAATCTCAGCTCATAAAAGAAATATTTGTTTCAGTGCCAGCTGAGATTATTACACAACATCCTGCTTCAAGGAGCTAGTGATATCTGGAAAAAATAATTAGGAACCAGATCACCAAAGCTGGCTGCTACTATTTGCATTGTTAGTTCCATCATTTCCTGATTGTTACTATTGACCAACATCTCTATTTTGATGTCAAGGCATGCAAAAGCAAATTTTTTGGTCTACATTTTATTATTTCATGATCTAATTTAAATATGTTATGACTTACTAATATTTGGTTGCATCCTATATGTCATTGGCAATTGATGTAATCTATTTTTAAGAGGTCCAGTGTAATTAGTAGCTGCTACCTTTTTTTTTAACCTTGATATCACAAGCACCAAGAAGGTAACATAATCTTTTGTCAACACGCAATAACTTGCTGCATGCAAGGTGAACCAAGTGCAGGGTGCTGCATACGGTTTGGGGCAATCCCAAGCGTAAATACGGGGTGGGCGGGGAATGGACTGAGAGCAGCCCTGAGGAGCAGGACTTGGGGGTGCTGTTTGATGAGAAACTCAACAGGACGTAGCAATGTGCGCTCCCAGCCCAGGAGGCCAACCATGTCCTGGGCTGCATCAAGAGAAGCGTGACAAGCAGGTCAAGGGAGGTGATTCTGCCCCTCTGCTCTGCTCTGGTGTGAACCCACCTGGAAGTCCTGTGTTCAGACCTCAAGCCCTCAGCACAGAAAAGACACGGACCTGTTGCAGCAGGTCCACAGGAGGCCACAAAAATGATAAGAGTGATGAAACACCTCTCCTATGAGGAAAGGCTGAGAGAGTTGGGGCTGTTCAGCCTGGAGAATTAACTCTCTGGAGAGACCTTACAGCAGCCTTCCAGTACCTGAAGGGGCCTACAAGAGAGCTGGAGAAGGACTTTCAACAAGGGCATGTAGTGATAGGACAAGGGGTAACAGCTTCAAGCTGAAAGAGGATAGGTTTAGATTAGACAGAAGAAAGAAATTCTTTCCTGTGAGGGTGGTGAGGCACTGGAACAGGTTCCCCAGAGCTGTGCATGTCCCCTGCCTGGAAGTGTTCAAGGCTAGGCTGGATGCTCTAGTGGAAGGTGTCCCTGCCCATGTCAGGGGGATTGGAACTAGAGGATCTGTAACGTCCCTTCCAACCCAAACCATTCTGTGATTCTGTGTTTAAGCACAGACAGCTCAAGGAGTTTCCTGTGGCATTGAGAGCTACTCTTTCACATACTTTGTTTATGCCGTAGACCAAACGAAACCCAAGTTGGCTGATGCTGCTGAGGAAGGCATCACAGACGTGCTTCACCCTTGCAGCCTCGCTCGCTGCTGCCATGCCTCCACCTCCCCAGCAGCAACAGCAAGGCTCCCCTGTAGCCCCCTCCCCCCCCCGTTATCTGGAGCCCTACCCCTCCCAGACCAGGAGAAGTCTGGCTCCCAGCCCCTAGGCCGCAGGCTTTGCCTGTGCCGATGAAATGCTCTGAGACAGTCTTTCCAGAGCGAGTATCTCCATACAGTGTTACCCCATGCCGTGTACATGGCACGGATCTGTCTGGAGTGAGCTTTACTGTGCAATGCAGAGATGTGCCCTCAAAGACACAAAGAGTTAACACAGTGTAATTTTCCTAATAAAACTAAAGGCAGTGCATCATTTTTTTATAAGCTATGGCAGGCTGTGTGACACCATGTAATTTTTGAGGAATTTTATACTTTGCAAGGAAAACAACAGTACTCTGTGTCTTTTTAAGACTGTTCTTTTGCTGCCAAAAACATCCATTTGCTTTGTCCTGATTGTAGTAGTAAATATTGTGGTGAAGACATTTAATGATGGCTACAAAGATACTTTTATTTTACCTTGTGAAGGGACATTTCAGAAGTTTGCTGAGCATATTCATTCGTACTTCAAGTAAGTGACAAATACTGTGAACTGCATCTTTGCTGAAGTAGACCTTACACGAACTAATGCAACAGAAAAGCAGTAGGCAGCATTAACAGATGCAAAGTATCCCAAACCCTTCTGTGGCCTATCTGGTAAATAAGTCTGTGTGGCACAGATGGGTAAAGGTAGGAGCTACTATCGTATCACTTAGTGCCATCATCTTACAAACAAGTGACAGTATAAGCAGCTCCAGGCCCCAGCTCTCCACTGTTGCCTGGCTGTACATGTTGAGGACCACAAGGAGAGACACTCAGGAAGCAATCCCAAAGAAAATCTTTTCTCTGTTTGGAATTACAATCCCCCTTTGGCACCCTAGCTCTGTCCTTGCACATGGTCACATGCAAAATTAGTCCCAGTATGACTGAAAAACAAAGTCAGGACTAAAATGCATGGTGATCATTGAAAACCAGCTTCTCTTGGAATTGTCTCACAAATAAGACCTAACTCTGTCCCTGCTGCTCAGGTCAGGAAAGTTGAAATGAGTGACCTTTTTAGTAAGTCAGTTTTCCTCATTTGGTTTGGATAAGGAAACTCTGGTCCCAGCCACACGGTTCCCGTTTAGCAGTGAGAGGGCTGGAAATAATGTAGGGTGTTGATTTATGTGGGAGGAGGAGCTGACCCTTAGTCTGAGCTCAGAATGGGTTGGAGGGCCATTGCCCTGTGCTCTGCTCTGCTGAGTTCGGAGGCAGGAGTTTCTGGCTGTTGTGCTGGCTGATCCCAGGAAGCTGAAGGGCCTTGGGAATTTTGGACCGCACTTCCCAGGCGTGAGGAGTCACGGACGCTCGCTGGCACCTCAAGCTTTAGCTCCCCGTCTAACACAGGACCTCACAAATTTTGCAAGCAGCAGTCATTCAGGCGGCTGGAGATTGACGTTCCTCACCAGCAGAGTTCAGGCAGGGTGTGAAACAACCTGCAGCTGGCCATCAGTCCCTGGAGTTGGTGCAGATCCTGACCCTGGGGACTACAGTCAGATAATTGCTTCAGACCAAATGCAGCAGCTTATTCTCCAGCCATGGCTCTGCCACTGGCTAGGAATGACTTCTTTAGAGACTTGCTCCATAGCCACCTTCCCTTTGAAGGACCACCACACCCCTATAGCACCGTACTCCTCATATAACCGTTCTATGAGGGGAGAACACCTTACTCTTTTTTTTTTTCAGCCCACCATCTCATCAACTATTCTGAGTTACCCTTCTGTCAAACTTATTTATTTTTTTCCCTTACCCTCTCAGAAGCATAAACCTATTTTCTGGCTCTGTGCAACTGATTTAAATGCTTGCTTTTCTGAAGCACCGTACAATTTAATGGAATCCTTGACTACTGCATATGCTAGTTATTGTTATTGCTACATTGTACTTAACTAGATTTTTTTAAACTATTTTCTTATTGATGGGTGTTTCAAGCCATTCTTTCATAGCTATAAAGGATGTAGTCAATTGTAATAGAAGTAATGTAAGATATGTTTCATCTTTCTGAAAAAACAAGATAAGAAAGTACATTGCAATATATACTCTGATTTTGAAATGATGGATTATAAGAATTGGAGTCTCATCAACTTAAAGATTGCTAATGAAAAGGCTACTTGGTTTTTAATGCTGTATTTTTCAAGATGATGTTGAAGGGGCAATATGCAGTAGGCATATCCAGTGCTAGACACTTGTGAACAATATGTAAGTATACACAAAGCTGTTTTCGTGGTTAAACAAAGATATATGTTGCATGTGATTTTAAAAAATTTAAAGTAGATTAAGAATGTAATTCCCGTGTATTTCGGTGGCACTGAGGCATGTCTATAAACCCCAGTGGGTATCTAATAACATCTTTACATATCTTAAGAAATTTTGAAAACGTTGCTTATCATGTCAACCCTGAAAAGCAAGTTATGGTGAAGTCCTGCAACAGGGAACTTTCAAGCCGCTCCTCACCCTTTGCTGGGTGATACTGAAGGCCTGAATTAATAATGGGGAGATTGAAATGGTATAGAAGGAAAAATGGGAATACAATATAAGGTGAAGAACTCAGGCTTGTATGGGGCAGACTTTAAGATCATACGAAAACCAGAATAGGAATTGGATGTGTTTCAACTGACTGTATGCTTGGTTTCAGGAATTCTTGTAAATGAACACTCCGGAGCTAAAAACTGAAATGATGATCCATTTACTACTTGCCGTGTTATCCCTGCTAAGCAATGCAAATAAAAATGAAATTCACTTCTGCATTGCTCCTGAAGATGACAAAAGATTTCTTATCTAACCTTACAATAAGGCTTCAGCCCAGGCCCCAAAATTACGATTTTGTTTTCACAACTTCAGGTCAAACATGCCCTGTAGTCCTTTTTGTTTGTTTTTGGCATTTGGGTTGGGTTTTTTTGTTTTGATTTTTTTTGTTTGCTTTGGTTTGTTTGTTTGTTTGCTTGTTGGGTTTGGTTTTCTGGTTCTTATGTTTTGTTACTGTCCATTTCCCTTTCACCTTTTTTTCTCTTCATTAAATTGCAGGAAAATTGCATGTTTCCCTTTTGGTCTTTTAAAACCATAAGGATTAAATACATATAAAGTATACTTCAATGACAAGTCCTCAGAAAAAATGGCATCTGAAACATTGTTCTGACTAGAGGCTTTTTCACCCACTGGTCTCACAGCTGATGTGGTAGGAAAAGTAGGATGACTACCTAGAAGTATTTTAACCCAGTTTCCTGTTCCAAACCTATGCAGCTGCTAGAGCAGAAGATGCAAGAAATCATTGTAACAGAAAGCAACTTAGTTCATTCCCTCTTGGAAATGGCATCAACAGAGATAGCCCCTAGGGGCTATACCCACAACAAGGAGTGCTGGGCCAAGAAGAGCAGCTGTGTGGAGCAGAACAGTTGGTGCAGAGGACCTGAAGATCTCATTATAAACACTTTGGGCGATTTTTCATCTCTGATGTGCTCTAGTCTGGTCCTGTGGTCTGCATGCCAACTAGCAGTTAGAGCACTAGCTGCTCTGCTAATGCAGTCTCCAGTTTAGTTTCATTTCAAAAGGGATATGCTATGCAGATATTGCACCTCAAGGCAAACAAAGGCTCACTGAGGACAATGGGGACACCTGCTATGCAAGCACACTCCAAATCCCAGCTAAAATGCCAATGTGATACACCCTGATCTACTGCACAACTGCGAAAGTCCTCCTGCTCGTGACCTGAATTCTGAGAGCTTTTATTGTGGCTGATATTTGAAATACCAGGATTTCATCTGAGTGTTGGCCTTGCATTCCTGGGGAGCTGAGGCTTAAACACTGGCCTTACATGTAAGAGGCCTTTTCTCAAGTGGATATATAGCACCTTAAATGGTTTGTTTCTTCTGTTTTTTTTTTGAGAATGAGTGCAAATTAAGGCAGATGCAGCTAGGACTGAGGGCATGGTGGAAGTGTCCAACAGGAATGACCATCTTCCATCGCATGGTGCTTTCATGGACAATTACTGTAGGCTCATAATGTGTGTTGGCTGACAGCACTGCTGTGAAGCATTGCTCACAACGTCCTTGCAAGAAGTTTCATGCTCAGCACTACAACTAGTTTCATTCAACTCTCCTCCAATGGTGATGAATGGATGAATTTATATTGACAGACCCTGTGAAGACAGGAGTTAAAACAGTGTTGAATTGTAGCATGTAAGTGCTTTAAGTAGTCTTAAAGTCTTACTGCAACTTTTAAAATAATCTTAGGAGAACGTCCCACTGCTATGGGAAAGGAGTTTTTGTAGAAATTATGGGAAAGTTTAGAAACTGCGCTAGAATATCTTTCTGTCACAGATAAGGCCTCTGAGGTAGAAAGTAGTTAATGAGTGGCCTGATGTCATACAGCAGCTGAGGGGGCCTGGTCATGAAAACCTACTGTCCTTGTGCCCAGAGCTGCTGTTTTGTCCTCCTGAGAAGTCTGCTGGAGCTGACCCTGCTCTGAGCAGGAGGTTGGACTAGATCATCTACAGACACCTCTTCCAACCTCAACTACTTGGTGATACTGTAACTGCTGCATCATTTTTCTCTCATCTGTGTTTCACCCACAGGCCTTATAATTCTGGAAGAAAACGTGGTAAAGATCTAATCATCCTTTATTTTGGGTTTTTAAAAGGTAAACATGCCATGCATCATTCCTCAGCAGTGTGCTGAGGCTATAGCCTTAGGCTCTTGAAAGTCACACACATACAAATATCAAAGAATTCATTTCATGTGGCTTCTTATAGAGTCTAAATTGACCACCTAATGGGAAATACGTGTGCTTCTGCATGCAAAGTGGCACCCTTGAATTCTACAAGGTCAAGAAAACTTGACAAGAAAATCTTCCTGATCTGCCAAAATCTGAGTTCAGAGACCTTCTTCATCTAGCACAGACAGGGAGATCAGATCCTAAACCAAGCAAGAGCAATAGAGATGTTACTCATCTGTGTAACTATCCTGAACTCAGATGTCACGTGGTTAAGCCAAGAGGAACTGAGGAAGCTTTGTGATTGCTTAAGGATATCCTCGAGCTTGAGACTATGGTATATATTCAGTTACTAACTTGGTTTCTTCAAAGATGATATATATTTTAAGTAGTATTTTCCTTTTGATTTAGAGAGATATCTATTTAAGTTATGTATACAAATCAAGGCATGCAAAAGCAAATTTTTTGGTCTACATTTTATTATTTCATGATCTAATTTAAATATGTTATGACTTACTAATATTTGGTTGCATCCTATATGTCATTGGCAATTGATGTAATCTAATTGATGCAACCTCTCTGTGATTTAAAAACTTCTGAGATGCTACTTACATGATGTGGTAATTCATGCTCTTGATAACTTCAGTTCTAGTCTGTATTCTGATATCATCATTTTTTACTGCTATCATTATTTTAATTATCGTTACCATAATAAACAACTATACCTATCTAGAAGAAAAATCAGTTTTTCCACTAGTGAAGAGAAACTAAACAAAGCAGACGTGAAGAAAAAACATATGTCAATGTTGTATTCAGGTTCCTTCTATTTAATTTGAAAGAATGATCCTTTTGTGCTGACGCTGAGGTTGTAAGTATTCTAATTAAATGTTGTATTAAGATGGGTCTGGCCCACTATGGTAAACGCTACTTTAGTAGGAGATTTTTGAAGGGTTAATCTGTTCTATGCTATTGCCTCTAACTCAATGTTTTCTTTTCATACCAACCCTACCTGTTTAACCTTCTTTCCACTATTTCTATTATTACAACTTTACAGTTATCATATGTTTACATTTATTAATCTATTTTAGATTATGAAGAGAAAGTATTATTTTCTGATTGCAGTATCTAATTCTGTGTAAACTACAGGTTTCTTTTATTGACACCAGTACTCTGCCGTATTTTTGAAAATACATAGTCTAACTAATTCTTGTTGCAGCTTACTTTTCATAAGCAAGGAGCTAAAGGAAAGATACCTAATGCCCCTCAGTCCCTTTTTGCTCTACCACTGCATAACAGAAAACACCTGGAGAAGAAGCATCTGGATCTCTCTCCTATGTTTAAAGTGTTTCTCTGAATCTTTTTGAGACCAACAAAATATTTTGCATTTTTTTGCATTGATAAATTTGACAGAAAGGAAAGAGATTTGCTCACCTAAATAATAAGAAAACACCTAATACGTCAATATAGAAATTGCACCCAGAGTATTTCCAAGGAGATGACTAGATCCTGCGCCAGGTGATAAAGAACCAAATGGCCCTTGGGAAGGTCAAACTGAGAGCGGAGCTGCATGATTCAGGATCCACTCCTCCTTCCATATAAGAAACACTACATAAATTCAAGACTAAATGAAATATGCTATCCTAGTCACACAATCAAATGGGTTTTGAAAGTTCTTGCTCTGGGAGTTATCAAGAGGCGACAATCACTAGACAAGCCAAAAAAAAATTTTGCAACAGTGAGGCTCTCAAAGTGAATTCCCTTCTTAGGAGGGTGTTGCTTAAATAAATTCGGACTACATAATCCAACAAGATTGGGAGACATGAGTTCTAGTTGTTCTAGAAAATGAACACCCCAAACTCTGGAAATAGAAAGCATAAAGTGAAAGGTGTACCTGTTCAAATTAGGGAGCAGAATTCAGGGCTTCACTTTAACAATTCTGAACAACTCACTGGTGGCTATGATGGGCACCTAAACACCTTTGCCTGCAGTCTCCAAAGCAGGCTGTCAGCACACAAAGAAGCCAGGGTGACAGATCTTCTATCTAAGAAGTTATAAATTGAATATTGCAGTTTTTTTCCTAAAATAAGATCATATTTCTTCAGTGTTTCTGTGTTCAATAATAAATTGTTTGCCTTTCATACTGAAATTTTTAAAATGCTGCAAGTTCTAAGAAATATAACCTTAAATCTCACTATGCTGTGTTTAAATGTCTCATATTTGCTGTCACAGTAAATAATATTGTATAGAATATTGCAATACATCTTCCACTTAGTACATAACACCTGTTACCGCTAATAGGAGTCATAGTTACTTATTAATGAAGAGTAGGTCTTTATTAAAGCTGCAGTTTGCAGTGTAGTGAGTTAAAAAATATAGCACAGACTCAACCTTAAATTTCACAGATGATATGCTGGTCCTGTTGAAGTCAATTAAAATTTTGCCATTGATTTCCAATGGTGAGAGTGTTCCACAATACAGGTTTGGACTGTAAAAGAAATCAATACAATTTTAAAGTGTTTACTGGCTGAATTCTGTTTATTTTTAATTCCCTTGGTTGCTTCATGTAGACCAAGAGAAATTCATTCAGAGGACTTTGTGGACTGATAGTTTAATGAATATGATTTAGACATGAGGCAACAGCCTAAATCATATGGCATTGGTTTCAGTTTTCAAACTTGCTTTTTATAACCGAGGTGCTTTTTAGCATAGCAAACTGAAAGCTTCACGTCTACTCCCACACACACCTAGGAATATCAAAAAAGCTAAAAGCGACATCCCAAATATTTTGTTGATAATGATCTGGTTTTGTGTGAACACACAGTATTTAGATACATTTTACATATATCTCCCCTCTCCATCAATAGAAAATGAGCAAAAGTGGGCAATTTTGAAGAAATGTTCAAGGAATCGTAGCACAGTCAATCAGTTTGCAGGCTAATACCTTGTCTGCCCAGTTTTTGCCTAGAATAATTCTCCCCAACGAAGTTAATAATCCCTGAAAATATTAGTTTAAGGGATGCACTCACATCATGTAGCTGTATGTGTACTTCACTAAAGTTTTATGAAATTGAACGTGTATTTTTATTTTACAGAATACTAATTTTCAGATTTACAGCATACTTTAAAAAAAACCATAACAATTTTATGCCCATTTTCAATTAAAGGAGATTATTTAGTTCACAACACCATTGCAGCAAGCAGGTTGATTAAGGTGCTACGCGGCATTTGATATGACAATATTACTTCAGCTGTTATGTGTTAATATATATATGTGGGGTACAGTTTTAGAAAACTAAACAGAGATTTTTAAAAAAAAGATTTTTCTTGTATAGCTTTGCTTTTAAGATCTAGAAAGACAGTCTGGCTATTTGCATGTTTTGTAAAGTAGGAAGAAGCACATTTGTCTGTATTAAATGCACTGCAATATACTTTACATAATGACATACAGAGTAGGCTTGTGTGTATTGTATTTTAGACAATGCTGTTCTTGCACAATTTATCCAGACAGTATACACAATTTTACTCAGAGAGGGAATATATCCAACATATTCACAACACCCATACACTCCAAATATTTGGACCACTCTGAGATGTTAAGGGAGTTACTTCACAAGACAGATCACATGCTCTTGATTCTCTGCGAAAATTAGGTGGTACCTTAATTAATGCTGAATTACAGTGGAATTCCATGTGAGTACCTACGACATGCACAAGACTACAGAATGAGTTAATTATGATCAGTGTTATTACAGTGAATACCAAATGAATTAATAATACTGGCACACTTAAAATGAAGTGTTACCAAGGACTGTGGTAGAACACGTAAGGTTAAATATTGTGTGATGAAAGGCATTATGTGCTCAGCGGGAAGAAGAAGCAAAACTCAGTCTCTGTAGCTCCCCACTCGCAAGCACAGTGTCTGCTAGCATCACGCATGCTTCATGTTTGAACAAGTTGAATGCACATTTCCTTGCAGGAGCAAGTGTTCAGCAACATCAGCCGCAGTTTAACTTTCCAGGGGGGGAAAACACACTCTGTAGACAAGCAGTATTTCATAGCAGCACTCTGAAAGTCTCCTTCTCCTACAGACAGAGTTTTTCTGGGTATCTACAATGTTAAAACAGTTCACTCACTGACAGGAAGCTGGAGACAGAAAGAACACCTGAATCTCCTACAGCATGCTGCCCCGAGTCGTTCTGTTGCTTACGAGACACAGCAGACTCTAGCTGGAATGAAACTGTGAAATACAACCACCTGACTGTACCTAATAAATTATCACTTTGTAACCTTCTGAAGACAACCTGCCCAGAACTCGTCACGTAATTTTTGTTTAGATATAATATATTGCAACAATTCAACAATCCACATCTATTACAGATTTCTAAGATGTGAAAGTGTAAATAGATTTAATCAGACATAATTATTTTTATGCCTACAACTCAAAAAATGAATTTATCGTTATTTGGCAGCCAGTGGGAATCGTGTTTATAAATGTTGAAACAGCTGTTGGCAAACATAAGTGTAAAGCACAGAAAACAGCTTTTAACTTCTACTCGGCAGGTTTGTAATAAAGGAATCCTCGTTCCTTGTGAGGGCTAGGCTCTGATCCACATATGCTTCCAGCAACTTCAATGAAATCCCTGAATTCATTCCACACTCTTAGACATGGCAAAGAGATAAGAACTTGCCCTCTAAACTTTGACTAGTTGTTCACTGGCTCTCTTGTCTGTAATTACAAACACATATAATGCAGTAATTCTCTGGGGGTTTAATATGGATGAACGGATTAAACGAGGACTATACTGCACTTTTCTCTGCCTTCACCCTTAGTATCTTATCTCTAGCTAGAGATGCCCATACTGCCTAACACATGTGCGTCCACCTTTACATGTGGATTACACGCTTGCAGACTTTGTTGCAGAGAATCTAGCACATACTGAAAACTGTGTCGGTGCCGAACTCCTGTGTTCTCCAGGACTAGCGTGCATCGTTGCCTTCCCAATTTGATTTTTAGGGTTTTTAGCAGGATCTTTCTACTTTGTACAAACACATGCCTGCTACCTTAATGCATGATAGTTCTGAGTGCAGTACTCCTGCCATATTCCCACAACTTGCATTCTATTTGAAAAATCTCAGTTTACTTTGAAATGAGGTATTCAGTAATTTGTCAAGTTTTGCATTGTATGAATGAATCATTTTGTGTTACATCTTTATCAGATTACTCCAGCCTACTTCAGTGCATTCTAGACAGATAGCCTAAAACCATCTAATTTGCTGTAAAGTAATTCCCCTTTCAGTTCCAGATTTAAATGCAATGACTTTGATTTGAAAATAAGTGAACAACAGCAATCCAAATAGTCAGTAAAATCAATAGCAAAAGTTAGACTGGCGCCAAGAAACTAAACTATTTATGGACTTTAAGAAACATCCTGTGTGCAACAGCAGTGGTGTCTGACCTGTCTGCACTTACGATATTCAAAGTCATCATTTTTAAACAACCAGCAAGGGTAAAACTCACCATTACTGAGTAAGCACACTTTTAATCCGCAGTATGTTACAACTTTTACACATCATTTACAATTTTGAAGATGTAACTAAGAGCTGACGGTCTACATCACAGGCTTAATCCTAGTATCTGACTTTATCAAATGATTAGGTTCTCTTTCATTCCTGTACTCTGTGTTATTGTAGAAATCAGTAGCATTTCCAATAAATTATACATTGACCAGTACTAAAGACTCTTCGAACACCACACTCAGTCATCTCCTACTCAACCCCTTTAAGCTTCTATCAGGCTCCTTTGAAAACCATAGAGTGCCCTCTGTTGATCAAAACATATTCCTTTAACATATTAAAGCACTAACACAGCAAATGTTACAGTTTCATCTTTTCCAATGCTTCAGTTAAAAAAAAACTTGCTAATTTTGCAAAAGTGAAGGTATTCACTTAAAGATTGGTATTAGAATACAGAAGTATCAAAAAAAAACCCCAAACCACAACCTATGCATTACTAAATATTTACACATAATACTGATGATTAGAAAGCTACATACCTGGCAATGCTAGCTGAAAGCAATTTCTTTCCCTGCATGTGCATGGGTATGCATAATCCTGTCAATTGGTGCCTACCATCCCAGACATAGTTCTACACATTTCTATTCATATAATGAAAAATAATATCTTTAAAGACTTGAAGGAAACACAAATGCTAAATGCCACAGAACACAGTGAGCAACAAAAACTGTAGTAAATGGTGATTACTTAATCCTACTGTGTTCTCCCAAAAAGCAAAACAGCTGAGTGCAGCTTTTAGCTCCCATGTTGTCTCTGCATGACACAGAATAATTAATGGCCTGGCTTTCTGGTGACACTTTGAAACTATGTTCCAACAAGCCTTGATAAAACAGTAAATTTTGTTGCAGTTTTTGAGCAGGAATTCATAGGACGAGAATAGTTTTTGGCTGGTTTGGGTTTTTTTTTTTCATCTTTTTCCCTTTCCCGTCTCATTCGTAGCTGAGTGAGAGTGTTGGTATACTTAAGATTGTTTCATACACTAATTGGTTGAGGATGTCATCACTGAAAGTGATTGATTTTAATTTAAAATGTCTTATAAAATAACATATCCTCTTACACATTTTATTGAAATGCTGAGAACAGATTCACACTTCATGGTGAATGTTGCGATAAACAATAGTGTATACTTAATGTTAGCTAATTAAATAGTTCAATTTATCTTGTGTTTGTATCATTGTACAGATAATGATTCATTTGTAGAAGTAATTGTTCTGTCCTATTTTGTAATAAAGGAAGACCAACTTGCATTCTTCTGTAGCCATTTGAAGATGTAGTAAGAAAAAAAAAGACTTGTGTAGTTTAATTTCTTTTACTGTATTAGGACTTCAGCACCAAGCATTGAAGAAACAGGTTCTAACATTGAATGTCTGTGTAGTCAGAAATACGGTGGTAAGTATAAAACATACAGACAATTCACCTTTTGAATCAGTATAAATTGTTAGTAAATGCAGTGAATTTAACATTAATTTCCTAATATAAAACATATAGACTTAAGCCAAAGTTCTGGAAATTAAATAGGAAAAATACAGAAGCTCTGTTCTCAATGGTCTTGCCTCTTGCTTGCATTATATTTTTTCTCCAAATGTGATTTTTTTTTCTAATGTTATAATTAAACCATATATTCATGAAACTGAGGTGTTATTAGATTGAGAATAGGGTAATACAAAATTTTTTAAAGTACATTCATCAATATCATTTTTGCATATAATCTTCTTTTTGCCAGGTAGATTAAACTCATTTCAGTTGTGAAATGAAATATCTCATACACATCTTTTGTGGAAGGAAAAAGCAGACAGAATAAATGCCAAAAAAAAACCCCCACAAGAGTGTTTTGGAGAATTAACAATATAGGTTAGCATTCATACTGATTGTCATTTATTTTATTTGAAATCTTAATGATTCTGTAGTTTCATACACATTTTTGGTAACTGCTACTGAAAAGTAAACTTAATTTTAAAATATTTATTGAAAAAAGAGTAACCAGATCAATACTCCTTACATTTTTTTAAGGAAAGTCTCACATTCATGAAAAATAATATAGTATTGTGTTGCCAGACTGGAAGGGAAAAAATGTTTTGGAGTGTATATATTTAAAATAAGGTTTCTTTGGTTTACCAGAATAGTTTTCACAAGCTCCTTCAAAAATTATGGATTTAATAGATAGAAATCACTTCCAGTATAGAAGACTCTAACTGCAGAATATTCCCATAACAACACAAAAGATTTATTGTATTCCTGTGTTTTCTACTTGTTCTAGTAGCCACAAGAGGGCACTCTGCTTTTATTTGTAACTGTTCAACTACTATCTGTAGTTTATGGATATGCTATTTTACAGGAAATATTCAATTTTTTTTTTTTTCTTACCATTTCAAAGATCATACATTTTACCACTGTACATAACGAACTGTTGAAATGATAGGATCAAAATGAGTCACTATACTTTTACAACTTGACTCACTCGACTGATGTATCGCTATCGCAATCGCACCACTGGAGCTCCCACAAACACATTTCGTTGTGTTGAGTATATATGATACACCCAAAACCACCACTGATGAGGTTTTTTTTAGGGAGAGATTGAACTCTTGGGTAACATTGAACAGAAGCAAGGCTCACTCTTCTGAGTGGAATCAGAAGCAGGGTGCAGACCTTCTGTAGCACCTGAGAGAAGTGACTACGCTGGAGGCAGATGGTGTGAGTGCAATCACATCTCCATAAAAATCTCACTTTTGCTTTCAGGCTGTGCCTTGAATGCAAAGTATTATACAGCCAACAACTAGCTGTAGGTTGTACTCCTTGTACCTGCCCCTAAAATATCTATTCTATTAGTCATTTTAAATGAGATACATAGCAGCCAAAACATGGCATTTTTTCCATACATATATTCTGCTGTAACATATAATATTTTATTCTGTACATAATAAGTAAGGAACATTAACAAAAGATAATAAATATATCTCCAAGCTACACACAGAAGGCTGCGTTTTCTTGGTATACTAGATTATATATAGCTCAGAACCTTCACGCAAGGTTTATCTTCTAACTAGACTTTAAAATAAGCTTTCCAAGAAGAAATATGTCTAGGAAATGCACAGGGCAGATCTTTTCGCACCCATGCATCACTTCTTTTCAGAAGCAGAGGGTGCTTTTCCCTGAGAACTGTGTCACAGTGAGGGGAGAGATGCTGGTGTCTATTGAGAGCAGCCCGGAGGAGAAGGACTTGGGGGTGTTCATTGATGAGAAGCTCAATATGACCCAGCAATGTGCGCTTGCAGCCCAGGCGGCCAGCCATATCCTGGGCTGCATCAAAAGCATCATGGCCAGCAGGTCGGGGAGGGGATTCTGTCCCTCTGCTTTGGTGAGACCCTACCCAGAGTCCTGTGTCCAGCTCTGGAGCCCTCAGGACAGGAAAGACATGGACCTGTTGAAGCGGGTCCTGAGGAGGGCCACAAAAATGATCAGAGGGATGGAACACCTCTTCTATGAGGAAAGGCTGAGAGAGTTGGGGTTGTTCAGTCTGGAGAAGAGAACTCTCTGGGGAGACCTTACAGCAGCCTTCCAGTACCTGAAGGGGCCTACAAGAGAGCTGGAGAGGGACTTTCGACAAGGGCATGTAGTGATAGGAGAAAGGGTAATGGCTTCAAGTTGAAAGAGGGTAGATTTAGGTTAGATAGAAGAAAGAAATTCTTTCCTGTGAGGGTGGTGAGACACTGGAACAGGTTCCCCAGGGAAGCTGTGGATGCCTCTCCCTGGAAGTGTACAAGGCCAGGTTGGATGGGGCTTTGAGCAACCTGGCCTTGTGGAAGATGTCCCTGCCCATGTCAGGGGGGTTGGAACTAGATGATCTTTAAGGTCCCTTCCAACTCAAACCATTCTATGATTCTATGATACCATCTTTTCAGCCTTTTGACAGGCTGTCTCCATCTGGAGGGCCTTTCTCCACATCTTGTCTGTAATGAAACCACAAGTAAGCTTTGTCCCTTTATCTGAGCCCTTACCAGACCCATACTGGGTCCTAGTATATGGTGTCACACGGAAAGATGGATAATATTCACTCTGTATTTGTGGTTTATCTATGGCATATTTTAGATATTAACCATTTTTCCTCCAAGCTTCAGTTCAGATGCTCCAGAAAATGGATAGGATTTCCCCTATGGAAACCTTCCCTCTGGAAACCTTGACAGATATTTCCCTCTCCACGCTGACTGAAAAGTTCAGGCACCGCTTTTTTAACCTCAAATTGCTTAAGTTTCAGTTTTGAGCTACATGCCTGAACTAGGCAGATTCTGCATACGAGAGTTTCTAGCACAAACTGCTAGAATAGCACCCTATGGAGATGTGGAGGCGTAGGAAAGCGTTTTGTAAAACAAAGACAAGCAACTAAGAAACATTAATTTTATAACATGACTGGTGTTTTCTGCTTGGCAACATCCCTGGTGTGCTGTTAGAATGACATCGGAGACCTCAAGGGTTCACAGACTATTAAAGCGTAAGTATGACACTTTCACACCTCTCACCAGGGTTGTACTGTTCATTGCATGAATGAAGTAAAAGGCAGTAAGATGTTGGGGATATTACAGTAATATCATAGTATTATACCTGTGATCAAGACAGTCACAAGAGACAAAGAAATAAAAGTACAGTCGCTCAAACTGGAATGTAAAGAGGTAGATTGCATAGCACTGATTTTTCTTTACTGTGTCTTAATAATTTCAGTTTCTTGGAGCAAGTGAGACACAGCCAGAGCAACAAGATATGTTTGACATAGCAGAGTGCAGAAAAAGGTACGCTTCTCAGTGTGGCCTGGGCAGGTATCACTGGAGTATCTGTATCCCCTGAACCTACTGCCAGTCTTTGCAGGTGTGCATCAGGCCACTATTTTTGTAAAGCACTTCACAGTTAGATGTTGATCACATAACTGGCAAAACAAACTGCAGCATTCTTTTCCTTCTGGAGGGAGAGGAGAAACTGAAAAATGGATTCGATCTGGTTTGAGGGCAATTTAGAGGGGTAAACCTATTTACAACATTGTAGCTGTTAGAAAGTCAAACCATGTCAGTGGTTGCTGGGTGAGACTAGATTTCTCCAGATGTTCATCTCTATTTTTCTATAATTACTTGTGGTCACCCTCCACCCAGCAAGTCAGCCATGACAGGAGATGACATGAGTCCAACACCTCCATTGGCAATAGCTGCAGAGTTGGAGATCCTCCACCCATGCTGTGCGAGTCAGCAGTTGCATGTTGGGTCATATTTCATGCTGGCAGCATTTCTTCAACCAGCTGCTGTCCCGGTCTGGTATCTGTGTTCCTCTCAATTCAAAACTGACCCTTCTCTGAGTTACGGACATAAAAGAAAGAGCAACCTGCTTATGTGTGTTTAAATATGAGTAGCTCTGGAAATAAAGGCAACCAATGCTTGGAGGTGGAATAGGGGATGATCTCATCTGTCAAAAGGCCACACTCATGCTTGAACACCCGTTTGTTCACCCCAGTCATAGAAGATACAACAACTGGAGGTTTGAATTCGTTCATTGCAATGCTCATTACCTGCACTGAACAGAGAGGACTTTCCCCTGCTCTATTACCACTGCACATTTTTGTATAATTTTGTATTCTTTGATAGCAAAAATATCAGGAAAGGGCAGGATGTCAGCAGCAGCCACAGCATTGGTGGCAGCTGCCGGAAGTATGCTGAATTAGACAGACCAATCCGTTATTCTGGCAGATAAATCTTCTCTCTTGTTTGAAATGAGAAAACACAAAGTTGAAAATTGCTCCTGGCTCTAAGCAATGAAAACACAATATATTCTCTTCATGCTGAATCCATCAAAAGGTAAAAGTATATTAAGTCTCAAGTCAAATGACTTCCCAATTAGCCAGCCAGGTTTGTATCCATGAAAAATGCAAATTACAGATGAGTAATGAGATCTTGTATGTGTTACTGTTTTGCAGCCTCAGACTTTTTAGCTAGAATGGTAATAATAAATAATGCTTCTGAGTGCTCGTGCTGTGAAATTGCTTGCTGTTGTGAATACATCTCTTCACTACCTGCAGGTGCAGCACTGAAAGTACAAGCACTGTTAATCACCCCTCAAATGCTGCAAGAGGAAAGAAAGGAAGCTCCTTCCTGGCAACGATTTTCTGTAAACCCAGTGAATACAGACACTATGTTATGTTCAGGAACTCAGCAGTGCACCTGGTTAGAGGCTGGATGTGTCAGATACTCCTTCCTCTGTTGTAATCCCCTCACTCCCCTCCTTCCTCTTAGAAAGTTCCTTGTTTAATGCAGAAAAGCGTTCTGACTGTTTTTAGAGTGAGCAGGCAGAGATGTTACCACGTAGCTACCTGTGAAGTGACCAGCCCTGCAAGTTCTAGGTAGTCTTTCCCAGCAGACAGATGGTGGTGGTGGCTGCTACACAGCTCAGCAGTAACTCCTCTTCTCAAGGGTATGGAAATGGCAGCCTGGAAATGTAGGTCTGCCTCTGACCTGTGCACATCACTTCTCAGGGTAAAGACTTTGATTTGCTTCTTGTATCCGCCTGGTACTTTGGTCCCACCACACTTGTCTGGAGGTTCAGCTGATGCCAGCAGAGTTTACACTCGGTAACACATATTTGTGTTCTTTCAAATTCCAGACACTTCAAGGATGGTCGCTGCCCCCACTGCTGCATACTGAATTGCGAGACATTGATTGTCTTTATGCAACAATGCTCTGCTGCTCTGCTGCTTTTTTTTTTAAAGGGAGAGAGAGATAATTAAAAAACACAGAACTGGCAAAACCCTCAAGGAAGTTGAAACGGATGTTGGTTCTTCTAACTGTCATGCATTCTACTTTGTAGCTCTGTTCTATTGTTCCCCTAGCTGTAATACGGGACTGATAATACTATGAGCCTAACACATTGGTCTGATGAGCTTTATTTCAACTCAGCCTTGCAAAGTGCTTTGAGAACCTTGCTGATGTCAGCAAAATATGAGAAGCTTTCCTCTCTCTCTCTTTTTCATTATTGTGCCTGGAAATCATAATGTTTAAATAAAAATAATTTATATTCACGTTTCCTCTGAAAATACAGAAAGGAATTTAATATTTTGCAATTAAGATTGCCTTCCATTTGCAAAATTTGCCAGCAATCAATCCTCACACATAGAAAAAAATCATGACAGATCTATGACAGTTACACAATGAAAAATTGTTTAATTTATCTTGCACACTGCTATTGTTCTTCATTTAAAACACTTCTGTCAGCTGTATGCAATAATATCTCATGTCTCTGTACATTGTGATAAAAGAAAAACCAAACTAGAGTGTCTACATTTCTATTACCTCAAGAGCTGGGTTTTTTTTCAGCTCTTCTGTTAAACAGAATAGGTCTGGCTTAGCTGCAGGATTACGCAGCTCCATCAAAACACTCATTTCTGAAGTAGTGGATGTTCTGTCATGCACTGCATGCTCTTCTCTTTCTTGGTCAATGTTATCTTATTTTTCAAGTAATACGAAGATAGTGCTGCACAGCTTACGTGATAGACTCATACTTGAGGTGCATTGTTGTGGCAAAGCTGCAGAAGTGGAATATTAACATCACTTTTGGCCATTCATAAAAATCTAGAGATGATTTTAAGTCTGATAATGCAGGTATAACTTTACTGTGGCAACCTCATTTCCAGTTAGTGAATTCCATTCTGAGTATCTTCATTACTTTCTGGTTTCAACTGACTAGCTACAGTTTTCAACATGTGGTCTGAGGAAACCAACGCATGGAAGGGCTATTTCCAAGACTTCCAGAAAAGCTAAATAACAAAAACAAAGTCGTTGTCACAGAATTAGAATTAATTCTGCAGACATCTGCCTCTTCAGAGGAAGACATGGGGTTGCAAACTGAACACAGCTGAGATCATTGAAATGTACTGGATCTAATTCAACTAAGTACTGGATCCATTTTAACTCACACTCTTTACAAAACATTCTTACCACTCCCAGAGGCAAGCAAAGGAATGTAAGAGTACCTCAGAATAAAGGCCTGTAGGCCCACCTGATCAAATAACCACCATAATCATGGCAGTTGTACTTCAATAATGTACACATTTATTTAAGTGGGGATCATGGAAGTCTAGAGCAAAGCTTCAAGACTGAGAGTAATCTTACCATCTAACAATATTAAAATGAGTTTTGGCCTTAATCCTCATATATTAATCCTACTTATGAAAACTGTATTTTCTATGCTGTCTGCAATGAAGCGTGGTCATACCCCCTGAGAAAGAAGAGAACAAATATCTACATATTTTATTTGAAGTAGATTACTTCATTATTTTTCCATTTTCCATAGAATTAGGAAATTTGACATTAAAAATATGAATACCTAAAATCTAAAAAATACACCGAACACTAAAAGTATATTAAAATAGAAGTAGGATTGGTAAGAAATATTTGCGAGGTAGCATTGAGGTGCTAAGAGAGGTTGTTGTTATTTTCAAAAGCAGAAATTGCACATCTATAAAAAACTCACAAAACTAAGTTAGTGAAAGTTCAATTTACAAGAAATCCAAACTTGCTGAATTAGGAAATATGAGATTGAAGCACCCAAATGGCTTGGGCTCTGCTCTACCACAGTTTTTGGAGGAGGGTTTTCATAGCCTGGAGAATGTCTTCTGCTGCTGTTTCTGCCAGATCAGATCCATGTTGCTACACTGAGACCACACTTCGTGAAAAACATTGTTTCTTCACAACATCCAGTAAGTTTTCCTTCAGAACTGCCTTTTCAGAAGAACTGGAGGTATGTGACCAGTAACATGCACTAAAAAACCAAGATACTGAGGAAAGAAAAACTGGAAAGTTGTTAAAATATTTACTTTTAGAGGGATTTCTTTGGTTACTTTTCAAAACACCTGAGGAAAGTAACCGGTTTTAGTGTCTTCTCTCAAAAAATAGTTTCCGCATATATAAATTTTTTTTTGGAATGAGAGGGATAGGACAGGCAATCTGCAGATATTGTCAAAACTCTGTTTTAAAGACATGAAGAGATTAAAAGGAAATGTCTTCTGTAAAACTAGACTTATTAAAATATTAATGACAGGTTTCACCACCATAAAGAACATCAGGAGGTGCAGCTGATCACCTACATTTCAAAGGTAGAAAAAGTCCTAGGAGGACACACAGAAGACAATGTTTTGCCAGTTTTGTAAGGAAGATGTGGAGGTTGGAAGAGATTTGTCTTGCAGATGTGACTATGCTTCCTTTGATACACAAATCAGGCATAATTTTACTTGGATCTTATTAGAATTTCTGTTCTTTGTCTGTGGATAAGGAAATATTCATGGAAAAGAGAGCAGGGGAAGTATGAATACTAGTAGAGGCTAATGATGATAACCAGCCAGGTAATTATCAGCCAAACCCACTGTTTTCTCACAGGCTGTGTATAGGGCACCTAGGTGCATCTCTAGCGGAAAAGCAGAGCCCTACAAAGGGTTGTCCTCAATGAAAGAGGAAGGAGACCTTTGTTTACCTTGCCATTACTATGTACGTAGCTGTACACACAGTGGCAGCCGGTGGGGAACAGCTGACAGTATGGTTTATACTTCTTTGGATGGTGGCTCCTGAGTCTCACCTCATGCCTCACTATCGCTGCTGAGAGCACAAGAGTCTCGCTCCCCATTTTAATCAATTTTCTTTTTTTATATTCTTTTAATCAGTCTTGCTTAACACCTGTGTGCATGGCAAAGTTATCATGAAACATGCAAGACTTTGTTTTTCAACTGGAAGATAGAGTCTGCTTATAGCAACTGTTTTTTGACTTTGATATTACCTTTTGTTCAGCATTAAAAGTGTATTTCTTTGAACTAGATCACGCTAACCTTTGAAAAATCAATGAGGTTATACCTAAATACCCTCACTGCTCACTGTCTTCACTGATCTAAAATCAGATGACTGTGCCAAAATAACATCAACTCAAAACAAACATACTCTGTTGCTCAGCTCCAGGCAGTGCTACCTTGTAGGATTTTGCATTTAGACTCTGCATGTTGTGAATGAAGTCATATTGCTTTTGGTTTTCTCAGAGTAGCTACAATGTGCACCACACAACAGGTGTGGTGCTGTTGGAATCTCTGTTAACTCTTTAAATACATAAATCCAAGAAAAAGTATTTTGATTTGTAGTAATTGATGATGGAAATACAGCTGTACAGCAGGACCAATGATGTATTTTCATATTTTTGCATTTTAGTATTTTAGTCAGTGTGCTAAATAACCTAATGAACTGTAGCTCTTAATACTGAAATTCCATTTCACTACCTGTCAACATTTTCTACATGATTTAAATCAGATGTTCAGTAACTTGCATAAAAATTTAGGTATGATGGATTATAATTTCCTCTAAGTTCTTGCTTTCTGGAGGGAAACTGATGCAAAACACCTGGAGGTTACTAACATGCAGGATGTAAAACATGCAGACCTGTTCTGAGTAATCTTGTCACAGAGTTAGGTTTGCCATCCAGATGCTGAAAAAAGGAGACTTCCATGTGCATCCTAAAAAATGAAGCATTAACCAATTAATCACTCCTTTGAAATACAAATAATGGTGTTTGAGTCTTTCATTGTCTGGAAACTTCAGTTCATACTTTACCTCCTTAGGTCTAGCCCAAATATGTTTGCCTGAATAAACTGATTCATATAAAAGTCACTTACCACCAGTATCGCTCATGATGCTGGCTTTCAAGAACCTGGAAAGTCAATAAAGTTTTAATTTTCTTCCCTTACAGAATGTTTCTTTGGTATAAACCAACATCAGATACTGTATGTACACGAATATTTATTTAAACTATCACATATCTAGCATGTTAATTCACAATACTAGTTTTTATATTTTTAACTCTTTACAGAATAAGAGGTGACAGATTTTTCAACTATGGTCTGGACCAGCTATGCTTGAATGAAAATTAGGTTTCATTTTAAATAGGCGCCAAACAGAACCTGAGATAGTTAACTCAAGGCATGCATGCACAAGAGGAAGGGAGGAAAAGTTCAGTCCAACACAGCATATTGTTCTCCGGTTTATCAAATCAGGCATCATGTAACTGAGAAGTTCCTTTTTTGGCATGTCCTTCAGGATTTTAGAATTAGTAAATTCCATCTTTTTTCACCTTCCGTAGGTAGAAAGAGGATAATGACATCATTACTGCTTGCTCTGTCAGATTTTCAGCTTTGCATGAACTAGTCACTAAACCGACCCAGTATAATATTCCCTCTGTTTCCATGGGAGAGGCTGCAGCTGTCCAAAGATGGTGTCTCAGCAAAGATGCTGCTCCACGTGCTCACCCAGTGCCGTTACCAATTCTGCATTTCAGAAAATTTAGAAACTGGCATCAAATGCACACTGCTGTCAGCTACCCAACGCCAGTTGAGAAGGACTCCAGCCAGGCCCCAGACACAAGGTTTCCTAGCTTGGCCATGCCACAGCTGGCACATCGCTCCCCTGCACGGCTCCAGCACGGCACGCCGGGGGCTGGCAGCTCTGCAGGGCCAAGATGCTGAACCGCCTGCACCTGCAGGCTCTGGCCCGAACGCCTCAACACGGGACCCTGCCCAAAAGCATGTTCACTGAACGCAATATCACAAGCACATGCACAGAGCCACTGCTAACCCTCAACTAATAGACGTGCCACTGGAGCACAAGGGCACCGAGCAGCAGTTGTGCTAAGTCTGGGCAAGCATATGAGTTTCAGCTGGGCACTGGGCCTGCTGGACCTGAGCTGCCATCAGCAGTCTCATCACCACTACATGGAATATCCTAGTCTCCATGTATTTCTTAGAAATTGTAAATCTTTGAAGTTTAATTTATAATATGTCTATAGACAGTACCAAAAAGTCATCATAATTTTGAATTTAAGCAACTGCATGCATTTTTATTTTCTGTATTTTTACATCATCGCTTGTTATAAATACTAGCAAAAGATTACTACACCTTTTTAGGCTTCTACACCTTTCTCATCATTCTGACTACTGTATGCATCACACATTAATCATCAAGATGCAGAAGAAAAAGCCTCTGTGAGGGGCCAGTGTCATATAACTCTGGGACTCTACTGTCATCCATGAAATGAATGACCTGCAGAGAGAGAGTTGTCACATACACAGCTACGCTTAGTAAAGATTTTCCAGTAGCACAAATGTACATCACCTGGAAGCGGCTCACAGCCAGATCTTCCAGAAAATCTGAAAGGGATCCCAAAGATCAGTTTCAGGTTGGCAATATACTAAACACAAAGGATTCCAGGTGATCCAAATGAGATTTTACCATTTTAAAACCTCCCACAGTTGTATTTCTAGACTCAAATATTTGACTTGTGATATGTACAACACATAAAATAATACATGCTCAGGTTCTTTTTTTAAGGCAGCTCATAAATTTATTGCAGTCTTATGGCATACCATTCAGATTGATTTATGAGGCACAGCTCAGATTTCTTATAGCTGCATTACCAACAACAAACCAGGTACACCATCCCATTAAAAATGAATTTACTATGGGAACTGCACACTGAAAGTTAAATAATGGCTTGATTTTCAAGCTGAAACTGAAATATTTGCTTTTCTGACAACTAATCCAAAACAGTATATGAATAATTGCATTACCTTTGCTTTCAAAATGTTATTTATTTTCACTGAAGGTCACAGTCTTTGGGGAAAAATTACAGAATAATGAGCATTACTTTACATACTCTGACCTGTAGTGTCACCACTGTCACACCTTTGCACTGAAGGGTATGCTTATCTTGGCAAAAGAACTCAGTTATGCTGTTCGATTTTTTTAAAGATATGTTTATTTCATCTCAAAAGAAATTTTACATATGTATACATACACATGAATACCTGCAATTCATATGAACTGCAAAGTCATGAATGAGTTCCAGATCAACAAAATCTAGAACAAAAAAGTTCTTAATCCCAGAGCACATCATCGCAAGTAATGTTTAGCTCACATTTCATAGGAAGTAATATTTTAGTAAACATCCTAAAGAAAAAAGAAGAAAACATGTGAGGCTCTTTTTTTCATATTCTTTCTCCCACCAGTCTGACTTGTTCTCATAAATTCAGCTGTACAGACCTTTAAAGGAGAGATAAATGATCATAACAGAATGTAAAATGTTATAAGAATGACCCAGTGTAGGTGTTTCTTGATATTTCTATTCTGCAGTCTACAAGGATAAAAGCAAATTCCCTAGAACAGTGAAAACACAGGGTCCCAGCAGATACAGTCCTCATTTTTATTTCTAAAACTATCCAAACGTTAACTTCATGATGTGCTTAGGATTGAAGAGAACAGTCACTTTGAATAGAAGTCCTTTATAGAATTTTTCATTAGATGGTATGGAAACCTTGCCTAACATACCAGTAGTGATGAATAAGAAACCATCAAATTTGGATGTATAGTGGTTCCTATAAATAAATAAATAAATAAATAAATAAATAAATAAATAAGAGAGTAAAGGTAAAGGTAAATAATTTCCCCTCCTTGTCATTTTCACTTATCAGCAATTATTTATTTGTGGGACCATTTGAACTTGTAAACAAGTTATGACAATGACAGAGCATTTGAACTTCTGCCCATGCTGGTAGGTGAGGTGACCAGTTGACCCAGGCCAACTGGGTTGAATCTTGCCCTACATAGTTAATCGTCATTGAATCGCTTGTGAACTGCAAAGGGGTCCCTGGTCTTCATCTAGAACCTAACTTTGTTCATGGTCATGAAGCCGTGGAAAACCAGAGGAACTCATTCTGTGGCTATACTTACTTTAACACATAGGTAGTATACCTTTTGTTTTGTTTTTCCCCTGTAGACTGCCTTCTCTATTCCATTTCTTAAGTACAGGGTTTCATTTATCCACGTGACCCAAAGCCCTCTACCATAAACCCCTCCTACACAATTTTCAATCACACAGTGTCCATCGACAGCTCACAAAGTGGAGCAGGTGCTGACTGAACGCAAAAGAACAAGTTGCCTTTCCAGCTTGGTGGAATAGAGCTGATATAGTAGAACTGCATGGCGCCCATAACCAGCGGAGTGACATCTTGACATACTCCCGCTGTGCACTCTTGGCCTTTGGAGGAAGTGCTTGCATGTCATAGAAATACCTGTTTCATTCCATTTTTTCCCTATCTGGCCTACATCCATGCAAGACCTAAGTCAGCCATCTGGTGTAAGGGTATGCTTCATGTGTAGAGAATAATCAGTGTCTTATATGCAGAAAGAACAATCAGTTTCTGCAATTTTTGTCTCATTTGAAAGAATCTTAGTAAAAATATGCAGAATCAGCACTGCCTGATCAAACCATGACTCTCCCTCATCCAGGTTTTCCTCAGTTTTGGTCTGGAGTGGTCCCATTCAGCTGTGCATTTGGAAAGCATTCTGGATTACCCGTGTCTATGGCAAACGCTCTGCAGTCCTACTGCCAATTACTCTATTGCCAGAAAGGAATTTTGTCTGATCTTCCTAATGCAGGGTACAGAATATAATTTATCCTAGGCAACCTATGCATTATGTTGAAAGGAGACAATTGAAAACAAGGGCCAAAAGCTGAAAGATTTTTGTTTTAAAAGACTAGGATGGAGGGAGCTACTAGACAATAAACTCCATAAAGAGGAACATCTGTATTTATCTACAAGTGATACAGTGTAAAAAAGAACATTTATAAAAGGTGCAAGTGTGATGTGCATGCAGAGTACTGAGTGCTTCTGACCCATTGATTTATTACACCATTTGACAGTAGTTTCCCAGTAATGGATCATAGCTGCTAATGATGATTTGAAAGTGCAATTGGAATGAAAACAGGACTTCTTCTCTTTAATCTGTTATGTGTGACACACTACAGTAGATGTGAATTACTACTTGTGTTGTGAAATATGATTGGCCAGTGGCACAGAATGTGCAATAAAAAGATGTCATAGAGCTACGGTATTTCATACCCTCCTTTCTAGCTTTCTAGCTGTGTTGGCAAGTCTTACTTTTATATGTACATTTTCTTTTTAGAGGTACTAATTGCTTTACTTTTATTTCCTGAGCAATTAATGACATTAAATAAATGTAAAAAAACTTTATACAACACAGGGTATGTCAGCATTTATAAATTATGACAGTTTAGGCTTCATTAATGTTGCCTCACATTCTCCTCTAGTTATAAAACACTTCACGTGGACAGAAATTGTAAACGACTCTTTCATAATACTTTACAATAGGCATCTGAATCATCTACTTGGTGAACGTGACACAGTTCTTGGGGAATTCGGGGCCCTCAGAAGCAAGTGCACTGAAGAGACTGTCTGTCAGTGGGCTCAAGCGAGTAATGTCGAATAATCAGTGACAAAAGTCAGGGACAACACCAACCACCATGCAAACAAAGCGTTAATCCATGCTCTGTTTTCTCCACTTACCTCTCCAAGACTTGTACATTGTAATTATATTAGTATAATATAAGCTCATTTCAGAATTGTATACAAAAATATTCATCCAAAACCTTAGTCTCACCTTGTACCTTCCACCATGAACCTATAACATTCTTACTTTTTAAATATTCCATACCATGAGAACAAATGATGACTTCAGCAAAGTTGATGGCAGCAGAGATCAGCAAAAGAGGAGACTGGACACAGTATTCCGGGCACAGAATTTGTATTCAGAAAATGAAAAAAAGAAACTGCCTTTGGAGAACTAATATGACACACAACCAAGTTGCGTAAGAAACAGAGTATTTTGTCCACACACTTTCTTTCCTGGTATCTTTTTCCTAAGTGGGTCCATCTTTTTTGCATGTTTCAGCTCATTTTCAGAGAAGCAGCCAATTATTTCTCCACACCTCAATTTTACATCCACAGCCACCAGTCTTGTGAGAAAGAGCTCATCTACCTTGGGATACTCCAAGTATTGGTTCTTCTAGCTATCTTATTTTGTTGGATAAAGAAGAAATACAGTGACAGTCTCCCACATGGGGTGTAGGGGAGAAAATTAGTACACTACTGCCCAAATCTCTGCTCACTTGCTCAGTCAGAGGGAGAGGGTGACCTTGTTTTCTCTGCTAAATTATCCGATTGTAGTTTGAACTCTCATTTCACACACTTGACGACAAGACCCACTGCTTTGTCTGTTCTCATTTGCTACAGCCTCTTTGGCTAGTTTTCCTTATGTGCAATTCATATTTCACAAAGCATTTTTTGTAGGGAGAGAGCCTGTTTACAGCAGAGCCAATGTACAACTGAAAAGAAACGAGCCATATGCTCCCCTAAATTACTAGTTCTGCTTACTAACTAGAAAAGCAGAAACAGTGTTGAAGACTCCTGGCGTGGAAGCCTCTTACCTTCTGCTAACATTTACTTATAAGTCAGAGCAACGGTCCTGTCGCGCGACCCTGCCGCAGGCGGGTGCTCTCTCTCCAGCACCACGGAGAGCGCCCGCCCCCGCTCCGAGGGCCATCCCTCCATCCGCTCCCAGGGCCTGGTGCATCCGATTGCGAGAAAATAACAATTTTCAGAGAGGGAAAAAAGGTGTACGTGTATGGGTACTCATTCTATTACGCCGGAGACAAGGCAGATCAGCGTGCTGGTGATTTACGGGTGAAATTGCCCTCAGGGAATGTTTCCTCTTCCTCAGTTCGCTATACGTGCCACATTTCATGCCTGCTATTCTTTGCCTGCAATGGGAAAGTAGTTTGCTTAAGGAGACTTTGATAGACAGTCCAGTTTTCATGGATTTTTGAAGTGGTATCCTGAAATTGGACTTTTAAATCTTTTGGTAGCAGAGAAAGGTCTTTGAGTCCTCCTTTCCTCCCACTGAGAACTGCATAGAAACACTTTACCTGCCATTCACTTTTGTTTGTGCTGTTTACATCACTCCGTCATGGTCACATAACTTTCTTCTGGCAGCAATTGCAACTGCACACATGGGCAGAGTTTTACAGAAAGTATAATGTGTTTTTACCTGGCAGCTACACTGAACAAGCCTCCTCTCTGTGAATTGTTAGCAACACTCTGTAGATCCCAGTGTGAACACTTTCATTTAAATATTAATGAGTAAAATTGTCTCAGAAGATGGAATCTGGAATCTACTACATTCTTGGGGATACTTTCCCCAAAACAATTTTCCTGGTATTGGTTTTACTAAAAATCTCAATATTGGAATGACTTCATAATCAAGTCCTAAGAAAAGGACAGTGAGTGTGTGTTAGCACATGTGTTCAGCAATGTACAATCAATTTTAAATTGAAAAGTATTATTCAGATCACTTTTCATCTCACAGTTTCATTGTGATGATCAGCTGGGAGAGCTGAAGTGTCTCCTGCTTTTCAATGACTTACAAGAATAAACTATGCATAGACAAGAATACACGATGAGATTCCTTTCAATATTAATCAGAAAACAAACCCAGACTATTCCCTATCAGAGGTTTTCTTCCTCACATAGCATTTAAATTGCTTTAGGTGTTCTCATAAAAGTGATTGTAGTTCTAAAGAGAAACGTAAAGTAGAAGGAAAATGTTCAAGAGCTGATGTTTTTTCTTCTTTAACTGACAGGTTTCTTGAATACTTAGTTGGCGTTTTGTCTCACAAATGCCAGACAAATTATATTCCAGCAGATAAGATTCCTGAAGAAAAAGAACTCTGAGCAGAATATAACCAGTTTATTAATTCGGTGTCGAATGGCTTACTATTTACACACAAGGAAAATACTAATTCTCAAAAAACACCGTTACAAAAAAAGTGAGCAGAAAAATGGCAAATCTGGAAAAGATACATCTTCTTGTATGTGGATAACAAACACATATACAGTGCACCTGAAAACACACGTATTATATGTATCAGTCAGGGTGTGGATGGATGATCACTCTACATCTGTTCCAACATTCCTCCTCTGTGATTCTCTGTGTGTGAAAGTGCACACATCCATGCACAAAATGTCCTTGTCAACTAAGGATAGGACATGACAGCCATTTAGTTACAGGTTATTAGTGATTTGAAAGAGAAGGTGTAAAACTCGACTCTAAAGGCAGCTCTGGAAAAGATTTATTATTTTTGTAGAGAAAAAAGAGAATACTTCATAGTACTAGAAAACAACAGATTTGAAAAGGTTCCAAATGAATACCTCAAATTCCAGATCCTTTTCTTAGATCTTGAGCAAAATCCTCTTTGTAGTTGGCTGGCATTAAAGAAATGCTATACAGCTTGAGCAAACCCAATGCTTCTATTCAAGACTGTCTCAAAGGAATGAAACCAACTAAAAGATTAGAAGGAATCTGAGTTTTACACCAGAAATTCATTTGTAACAGGATTCCCTTTAATAGCAAATACTATTTAATATTATTGATGTGGGCGTTACGGTACTCAAAAGCATGTCGCCTCCTCGAAGAGCTCTGTAATTCCTTTAGTAAGACGACTGTAAAGAAGTCCCCTTCCTCTTTGATAACTGATCCAGAGGGCATTTACTGAGTTCAAAGTGAAGACACAGATACAAGTTTTTCCCTTGCAAAGACAGTCTACATAGAAGTGAGAGCACAATGTATCTCACTTTATTCCGTCATATAGACACTTGATTTAATATGTATGCTCATGAATAATGTTTCTTTTCCTGAGCTGTTGACTCATCTTTACTTAGGTGCATATTATCATACATAATTCTGAGCGAGTGATGGCATAACTTTGTATGTTACATAGGCTTATGCCCCCCAAAATTTTTTTGAGTCAGCTGCACCAGAAAACAAAACTAATTTTGTATTAAAAGCTGCAGAAGATGTTGGTGCTGACTCCAAGGGATAAACATAACTGTACAAGTCAATATGACAACGCACTGGACTCAGTATAGCTATTTAGCTCACAGAGAAACACAGAACTAAGCCCTTCAAAGATCAAAATGAATCTGTGAATCTTTTTCTTCCTTTTCGTGATTCCTGAATATTGATTAAGTCTAGAACATGTTCAGACTATCAGTGAAATATCTGTTCCGGGACTGGTGAAATAGGACAGGAAAACACGCACCTGGTTTGCTTGGTGGTATTGCAATCTTTTGTATATGGTGGACAGGTGAATACTTCCGTTTCTCTTTGTAGTTATTCTGCTCTTGTGACACTTTCTCTGGTTCTGGAATCAGTGGCTTCCTAATAAGTAATATATTTAACTCTTTTTTTTCCCTCTTTTTTAAAATACAGGATCTCCAGTTAATCACTGTTGGCTTTTACTCGGATACGTCTACACAATCTATCTGGTACTTCTTTGACATACTAAGACCTACATTCAGAATATAGCCATTCTTCTTCTTTGCACTTCCACTTCTTTCCAAACAAAAAGTATTTGCAAGCTGTCAGTGCTCCCTACAGTACCTCCCACTTTTTTTTTTTTTTAATATTTTTGTACCGTAGTTCTACATCTGAGAAAAACAACACCTGTTGCCAAAGTACAGTATAGGCCAGGTTTACAGCTTTCAGCATTTGTATGTGCGTGCATAAACTTGGGCAAGCACAGTTTGTATCTGTGCTTTGCAAACAAAACCACAGGAAGGACTTACCATTCTGAGCATCTGGTTATCCACAAACACTGGCTTTCCTGCCTGTGAAAAGCAGATAGAGCAACAGACTTCGGAGAATCCTCTCAATCGCTTCAAAATGCTGCTTTCTCGTGGGACTACAAGTGGTGAAAAGTTTCATAGAAAAAAACCCCAACTACATCTTTGCTTTTGAACAAGGTACAACACAAGCTTGAAGGTTAGTCTTTGCCAGAAAACTTCTGAAATTGTTTTGCTTTTGCATTTTGGTGTCATTCTTCTCCAGCACTCTCCCTGTAAATATCTTTATTGTCTTTTGCTTTACTCTGAAACTATAGTACAGTAATTTCTTCCTGTATGTTCTCTTACAGCAGGGTGAAACTGATGTAATCCTCTTGTCAATGATTAAAAGTTCCTCAGTGGGGAACCTTGGTGGGTACTAAGCCAGAAGAAGACATTTTGTCAACAGCCCATTACATTTCCACATAGATACCAGTGCGTTGACATGGCAACTTGAACTTCATCCTTCTGCTTTATGTACAGTTATTATCTGCATTCTACCAGGCTGATACATGAGTTTCACCCTTTTGTGGGAATAAAATACAGATCTCAGCCTCCAGTGAAAATGTTTTTGTAAAAACTGTTTTGCCAAATGCCACAACAAGAAGAAAAGCTTGTTCTGTACTAATGCATGGTACTGGCTATCAAAGACAATTAAAAAAAATATTTCTGCACTTCATTCTCTCCACATATACATAGTCCATTAGTCAGTTCCCTCACATGCTGACTTGTAGTTGCCACCTGTTACTGTAGGGACTTTAATCCCAGATTTTTAATCCTATGGATTCATAATGTAGATTGGTGAATCAGCACTACCTTTACTTATCATCATCATTTCAACAATATTGCCAATACCAGTGTATATGGGATTAGATGTTTCTTTCCCCTCTATGCTTAAAATAACAACTTTCAAATAAGTAGCTGGCATTATATTAGTCTCTAATGTTCTAAACTTTTGATGAAGCTCTTTCATCCCAAGTAGTGTGGAGGTTATGTCAGTTTGAGAACACAGCCTAAAAAAAAGGGCCACGTTTGACCCTTTCTGCATACATGGTATGTGCTAATTCACCATTCTCATGCATTTCCATCCTGCTCACTACTGTACTGGTGCTCTGTCACCACTCCTGTCTCATGATCCTGTCCCCAGGTGGTATTCCCAGACTGACCGTAGTCTGCCAATGTCCTTGTCCTCCCTTTACCTTCAGATCCACTTGCTCAATTTCGTTCCAGCCTGTGTAGTCATTTACGTCCCAGCTGTCCTTTCAGAAGCTCCTCCTTCAAAAGCAGCAACAAGAAACACCTCTGGCACTTATAGATGAAATCTTCCTTGGTCAACTCTCTCTGAAAAACCAGTGGCCCTGAAACAACTCATGAAAACAGCTGTGCAGTGACAGTTTGGCTCCTTGGGTGTTGAGACAGGTAACGTTACCCTGAACTCCCTTCTGGTCCTATTTTATTATGTTTCTATATTTAATAATTATGATATTGATGAAAAATATTTATCAAGTAGCGGTTCTTCATGATACCATATGCTAATAGTTGCACGCATTCTTCTCCATCACAGGTCAATACTTGCCAGGAAGGGGCAGATACAGATCAGGAAAGTGAGATTTCTGGTACCTCTCTCTAATTAATTGGTAAGCTTGTGGTTTTCATCTGTCAGCTTGCCAAGCATGAAGCTTTAATTATATGAAACAGCAATCAAAAATGACTCCTATATTAAACTTTAGAAAACAAAACTTCAGCAGACTTGCTCAGTATGGACTTATCTACAACATGTTGTAAAACCAATTTTTGTCTGCAGAAAAATAAAGCCAGCCAAGAACAAGTTTTCACCCAGCCTGCTCAGTTTCAAATGTAATAGTGATAAAAATAGCAAGATATAAACTAAATAGAAAAAAAACCAGGCCTGTAAAGTTGCATCCAGGGAAAATAAAAATTAACTTCATACACACTTTCAGAGATAAAAAGGCTTCTGCCCAATTCTGAGGCAATTTTTGAAGATAGCCATATCTGAAAAGTTTGATCAGGTTTTGGGAACTAGGGAAGGTTGATTTAGGTTTTGTAAGGTGAATTTCTTTGCTAGTACGGCCAGCCCAAAGGCTGCACACTGCATACAGCCCAAATTCATGCTCTCTCTGGGACTTAATTAGCAAAGGTGCAGAGGCCACTTTTTACCCATGAATGTTTTTTTTTTCCCTAAAAACACTTTGTCAGGCCTCTTCTACCTACAGTTTCATTCTCATTTCACTCTTTGACCCTTCCATTTGAGTGAGGTTATGAGCAACCTGCCAAAGGGAGCCTGAAGGCTTCACTTAAGTTTTCCTATCAATACCTGCCAAGAAAATAAGTCTCAGAGAAATACTGAGAGTCCAAGGGAGCCATCTGAGGAAACCTTAGGACTGTGTTATTTAGGATCATCACAATGGTCACTTCCATCCAAGACAATATGCAAGACAGTAGAAGAGGAGCCCCCGTTTACCAACACCTCTTTCAAAACAGCACCAAAGTGGAATAAACACACTGAGTGCATGAAACCCAGGTGCTTCTAAATCACAATTTATCTCAGTAACATTGTAATGAAAAAGAGAAGCATCTTCGCCTCCCTTTTTGCACTGTGAAGAAAGGCTGGGTGTGGCAAACTGACATCCTGCCTCGGATCCAAAATGTTCTTCTATAGCACTGCCCCTGGCCCTGTATCTATTAATCAGTTGATTAGTTGTGTCTGTTTCTATAGGTTTATTCTGATGGTGATAACAGTATATGAAACAAGAATCACCCGTTCTTCCAGCACTGAAAAAAAAATCACACAATAACATTTTAAAGTACCAATATAGGCTGTAATGTGGCTCCTGGTCTCTTCGGGTTTTTAAATCATGTAATATATGGACAACTGGCACAACACACATTTCCTCTTCTTGCTTGTCACAAATGCTTTCACTATGCAGTGCTTTCATTGTTCAGAAATTGAATAATAAAAGATAGCCAAAGATGGAAATTAATTACATATGCTTTAAAGTAGAGAATTTACATTTTTTCAAGTATTTTAAAGAAAAGTAAAAAATTATAGTGTGATGACTTCTTTTTTAAGGGAAATTCAGACTTTATCCCTTAGTTAGAATCCCCCTATATCTAAAATTGTTAGAGAAAAACTAACACTGTGTGCCAAGATCTGCAGTATGTGTTAATCTATTTATTTTTTCTTCATACTGTCCTGCAGCACATTCATCATTTATGTACGCAGAATTTGAATGAAGCTAATTACATTTAAAGATACAGTATTTTTACCTGCAATTTAATAGCAGTATGCAATTTCAGGTTATTATTTTTTTATTTCAGGTTTTGGTGTTGAAATTTCTATGGATCTCATTCCAGATTTATGCCAGATATTAACTGCAAAAAGACAGCATGAGTAATTTTTATTTACTTATTAAGATATCGTGGTTCTTCACCTCATCGTAAATACTATATTCAACATATGTGACTCATGAAAGTACACAGCTAGTAAATTTTCCTGTGGCAGTGTGTATTAAAAATCTTTCTGTATACCACTTCTTTCACAGGCATATTAATAAGACTTTTTACTACTACACTGCCAAACAATGTCTCTAGGACTACAGCCACTTCAGGAAGGAAAACATTATTTCAAAAGGCCATATTTGCAGCTTTTACTAAGTACTAAAGATTATCTGAACATTATGCTACAACTTACCACTTATCTACTCTACGAGGGACAATTCTCAACTGAGTGGTTTTGACTGTCATTGTGGTTGCATTGGATTTAATGGGAACTGGTGGTGCTCATCTGTGCTGGGATGAGATTAAAGGGAACAAAACACTGCATTTCCATATAAACTCTGTAACCTGGCTGGGTTTTGGATCAGATCCCATGTACTTTAAGGTAGAAAATTTCTCAATTACCTTTAGAAAAGCAGTTTCTAAACAAATAAGCAAGCAAAAAGCCCAGTTTCACAGTAGTCTCAATTGCTAAACAAAGCCCAGTTCCTGATAAGTGCTTAAGCAGCTCCTGAAATGGATCAGGATGCTCCTAGTTCTGTAGAATTTCATGGGGTACAATAACTGCCCTCTAGAACCGTCAGATTAGTCTGTACATGTCTATAGCTGCATTTTGCCTAATGCATACAGAGATACCAAGTAACAGAGTGTTGAAGACCAGACTGCTATACAGTTAACATAAGTACTTATCACCTGTCTATCCGTAGGTGGAGACATAGATCTTCCAGGGACCTGTACGGCTTTCATGCTGTACCTTGGTTTTTGAAAAGCAGAGGTAACACATGCTTTAAGTAAAACTCATCTTCTCCCCTGCTGCTCCTTGCCCTATAGGAATGACAGATCAGGTAAAATGGGTAACATTGACCCACTCCTTCTTTCTTCACAGAATTCACCCCACGGGCTGCTAAGGGAAGTGTCAGTGTTCAGACATGTCTACCACTGTCCTGGTCCCATCCATCTTGCAAATTTTCTGGAAAAAAATAAAATAATAGATTTTTATCATATACTTTTTGCATCTTCTGCTTCATCTTTGCAAGGCCTTTTAATGGTTTTCCCAGCCTCAATTCGTTCTCCTACTCCTTTTCTGCTGCCCTGCACAGTCATGGTTCAGAGGTCACCTTGCCATCAGCTGACTATTTTTCAGCAAGATGATAATATTTAGATTGACATTGGAGGAAATGCTTTAATAATATTAAATTAGGCAATTACAGTAAAGTAAAAGTCTAAGATGCACGCTAAAGACCCAGAATAAATCATATGACTAAACTGAAGCTAATGCATATGGGCTGTTAATTGGTAATGTGACCTCTAAGACTGTGAGGGACGGCTATTGGAAAGAACTGTCATTCTCTCCTGCTAGGGCTTCAAGGAAGATGGCTTCTTTATTTGCCTTCAGAGCTTGATAATGACTGGTAGGTTGCAGAAAAAGGAAAGAGTATGAGATTCAATGAAGAAACCAATAGCTTTTATTTGCTTCCTACAACCTGAAGAGCTGAATCCAGTATCTGTGTACTAACATCCTACTATTACCAGTCCTTCTGCATGCGCAGTTGAACTGCTTCAAGATCTCACTACGCTAATTCTGACCCAGAACTGGTTACTTTGCTTAACGCAGTTTCTGAAAAGGCCAATCACTAAAACATCAGAAAATATAGGGTCAAATGTATTCACGTCCTCACCACAGATACAGCATAGTAACTGCACATACTTGTAGCTCCCTCACTAGAATAGTAATTCAAACATAGATCACCACGCAGTGAATGAATGCAAATGCTTTTAATAGACAACTGGGGGATTTTGCCCAAGATGAGTATGACATATTTTTCCTGGTATTTGTGCTGGAATGGTGATCTGCTGTGCCTGCCTTGAGTAGGTGGGATGGCTGCTGGTGGGTGCATGTTAGAGCAAGTACAATCTATTCCTAGAGCCAAGGTTAGGCTTTTGGAGGAAAGTCCAGAAGCCATAAGTGATGGTTATTGCTCATTCTTTTCTACTGAGTCACTGCCGCAGATGCGTTAGAAAATGATTTCTAGAGACTATAATGCCATCTTTTTGCAAAACTGCCTTCCTTTCTCCCTAAATTTCCCTCTCCAGACTGACTCACTCTCTGCACTTAGTGTCTGTAGACAGAAGATGTTTTCACCCTAGCTTTAGGCTGGTCTCCATTTTTGTAATTTTTTGCCAGGAGCTATTTTTGCCAGAAGTCACGTGTACATGGGATTCTGCCACAAACCCAACCTATTTAAAACCACTAGTACCAACAATGAACTCTAAAATTAAAATGGGGAGGAGGACTGAATCTAAAAATGTGGTCTATTCTAGGTAATGGATCGATGTTTCTATTTTGAAGTAAATTATTTTCCTTATTCAGTTTGTCAGCAAAAAAGCATAACAGCAAATTGAGTCGATTATTTTCTAGTGCAGGAAAGGATATGCACATGAGTTTTGGTGACTGCCTTTCCCAATTTTACAGTCAAATGTAGAATCTTTGATCCAGGCTACCAGAAGGTAGTAACTCTTTGAAGAAGACATTAGAAATTCACGGAGTATCTCACAGATTTGATGCCAAACAACTGATTACATTTATGGAGCAACTTTCAGACAAAAAATCATTTCCTTACAAGCTTCTTTCAGAAATTAATCGCATTGCTGCTAACATTTTTAAAAGTATGTTTGAATAGCTTTTGTAAGTTAAATCAATCAATCACAGCTATATAGTCAACTTCTTTGTGTATCAGTCTTTTCACATGCTAGTCAGGAACTTATCCCAAATATCTATCACATAGTAAATACTAGCAATAAAAGGCCCAAGTATCTAAAGCTATTAGCTCTATATGTTATGCTGTGTAAAGATAGGTGCAGGCCCAAGGCTGACAGAAAACATCATTTTTATATTTTTTATTAGCCAAGTTTGCTTTACTTTGATGAAACCATTTGCAGCAACTGTTCCACCCCTAAAAAGAAAAAAACATTCTTTCTCTTACCTGAATAGATGGAAAATTTATTTTGCATATATGACTAAAATAGAAAAAATATTGAGATAAGACCTAGTGAAGTTTACGCTGAGGTAATTTTATCAGTTGCCTGAGGTGGACTGTCAAATGCAAGACAGCATGCAAACTGAGATGCTTAATAACATTAATTCTAATAATTTTAGAACAAAAATCTTGCAACATTTATGCTGCTGACACACATGAAAAGTATACAAAATGGCAGGATGGCTTCTGCAGAGGCAACAAATGTTTGCAGTAGTGTTATCCATCATCCATCATCTTTCATACATACTTCACCTGCTTGTGGCATACAGTTTTCCAGGATGCACCCATGCTAATATGATATATTTATGTGGACCGTATGATTTCTGTTTTGCCATCAGTTTATCAGCTCCTTTTTCAGTTCTGACAATTTGTTGCAAAATTTGTTTGGAGAGGAGTTATTTTTATCTGTGGCCACATTGTGCCTGTGACCATGGAAATACCAAATAGTTTCTGATGTTTCTATGCTACCATCCAGTTGAAGGAGAATAATCCATTGTTTACCTAACTGTCTTCAATCTCTTTTCCTCATCCACCTGGATGTTCCTGCAGAAGATACTTGTTATCACTCTCACATATATGGAAATGTTAAAGCACCTTCTCCCAAGGGGCTGTCTGTCCTGGGTCTGGGTACTTCAAGCGGTAGATAGGTTTAGGTTGCCTTTCTTTGAAGTGGCAACAAATACAGCACAGTGGCTAAGGAAAGGTTGGTCTGACCACCTTGCTGAGGGAAAGCCAGACAGCCCACGGGTAGAATGTGGTTACTAAGAGTCCTCTGGTGAGTTTGCATGGGTTGGAGTTTCCCAGGGCCATGTCAGAACAGCCCTTCTGTGCCTCATTTTCTCCAGATCACTTCCTCGTCCTTCAGCTTCTGCCACCTCCACCTCCCTGGTCAAGCCTACCATTACTCAAAATGACTATGATGTCTGTCTCTGCTTTGCATTTGGCCTGACCGGTATAGACAGGCTACAAGAGAAAGCCACAAGAAAACTGCAGGCTTCTACTGACTCTGAACAGATTTTTACTTACACAGCAAATCAGAGCCTATCCCAGTATCTGCACCATGATCAGAATTTGGGACTGGTCTTAGCCTAGGCTACTTTGGAGAGTATGTCCTACCTTGAGTAAAGCAGAGAAGCACTAACAAAATTACAAAATTAAGAACTACTTTAAATTAAGTAAAAACTCTTCATATTTGCCTTGTCCAAATAGTGCAATCTGAAACTGAATGCAGCTCAAGGAATTGGGGCTTGTGGTTTTTTTTAATGTGGTTAGGTCAATCTGTCTACGATTAGATGTTGGTTTTATAGCCACCAAAGAAGTAACTGAAAATGTTTATGATATTCTCTGGAAGCATCTGCCTCATAAAATGAAAACATAATGTTTCCAGAAAACACTGGTAAGTTGGCTTCACTATCTGTCGCTAGAAAATCATCTTTTGTGTTGTTTGCAATCTGATATACTTGCAACTTACCTCTTCTTCATAATAACCGTTCTTTTTTCCACCTCAGTAAGCTAACAGAAGGATCTGGGTTCCGAGCTCTTCATTCCCTCTTCATTCACTCTTCCTTTCAACCAGGCACACAGAAAAATAACTCTTGTTAAATGCCAAAGTACTGGAGCCTATCTTTTCAATGATGAAAAGAAAAGCCTTTGGCTTTTTTATTTTAAAAAGTCACACTTGTTATTCTTCCCCTTCAAGCCTAATCACACCTATTTAAGGTGTCTGACAGCCACAAGTGACATCGCTTATGGTCTCTTGAAACTTGCACTTCCTGATAGCTTTAATATCCTTTTAAACAACTGTTACTTGTTACTTTTCTTTAAAAAAGAAAACTGCCAAATTTTTTAACAGTACTTCATTAGTGCAAAATTAATCTTTTTAGATCTGAAAGAACTATCTGTTTACAAACCTAGCCACTTCTTGTATCTTCTCTGAAGTTGGCAGGGCAGCTAGCTGGAAGGGGCCAACGAGCTGACCTGGGCAGGTCCCCTTTACACAGCGTGCTGTGCAAGAGTGTCCCCGGTCAGCCCGACATGCCTCGGATGATCAGCTGCTCTAAACTAAGGCTTGGTTTTGTTTGATTTCTGTTTCTTTGTTCAGTTGGAAGGAACCGACAATGATCATCTAGCCTCACTGCTTGATCACTTCAGGGCTGACCAGAAGTTAAAGCACGTTATTAGGGACATTGTCCAAATGTCTCTTAAACGCTGACAGGCTTGGGGCATCAACATCTCTAGGAAGCTTTTGGCTTTGATTTGGCTTGTTTTCATGCCTTCACTGACCTATGCCTGAACCTCACCACTGCCTGCAGCCACACAGGCCTTCACCCTGCGTGGCGATGAGAGGTTAGTTTGTGAGGAGATGGAGGAGCTGCAGTTTCTAGCATGCTTGGTGGAAGAGGCAAGCCATGACAGCCCACAGGGAATAGAAGCTAGAGAAACTAAAAAATAGCTATACTTTCTTGTAATTTCACTTTCCCAGTTGCTCTGAACAGCGGCTATGTAATATCCAGAGACTAAAGACACAGGCCGGTAGGTGCTTACTGTGCTTTGCACCATACCCTCAGTAGGTAGCAAGACTGCTGGGAGAAGAATTGCTTAGTCCTCAAAACTTTGTCAGGCTTCTGTGAAGAGCTGGCACTGACAGCATGTGCATTGACAGAATTGCAGAGAACTAGTACCACCAGCGGCTCCCCTCTCTGTCTTCACCCTAACTGACTTAGAAAAAAAAGCTCTTTCTTATTTCACTAAACCTACTTGGAGGGTAAAGTTACATTAAACAGGATGAGCTGATGAAACCACTCCTCTCCACTGAAAAGAGAAAGCGTGTCCTTGTCTTTCCCCTCCTCTGTGTTCCCTGTCACCCGGTCCCACCACATAGGTAGCACTGGAGACCTCCCTATGACCCTGTGCAGCTCAGTAAACCAGCACACAAGCCCAGGAATAGAAAAAAAAGGAGCATATTCCGTATTAGTTGTCTTGGGGAGGGGACTGATGAGTAATAGAGCAACAAGAGAAGGAGAAAGGACTGTGTGGTGACTGCCAGTGATTATAGAAGAGAGACTTGCAAGGAGGCCCTCTGAGCACAGGAGGAGCAAGATCTCCCCTTCTCAGGGGGCAGTGAGATGTTAGAAAAGCCCAGAGGCTTATGGAAACACACCCTGGAGAAAATTCATCTTCTGTTTTTTTCATATGTGTAAGAGTTTTCTTGTGCTAGCATTGCCAGGAATAATACTGATGAGAAGGAAGAAAGACAAAATACAGTGAAAACAGATTGTCTTTGTAAAATTGCTGGAACAGTATTAACCTGGACAAGTATAAGGACAAAAAACCCCACTGCATATGTTCAGCACATGTTTTTCTCTTTTTCAGTATATTGCTGCTTTCTGGCAAGTTTCATGTATTTAAGATTTTTTTGTTGTTTCAAGGCTACCTAATAATACCAGCCTTCAATTCTGGCATTTAAATCTAGTTTTCACTTATTAAATCAAATAAGATGAACATCCTGAAAAGAATACTTTATTATTATAGCACCAAATAAAACCAAAATATTCTGAATAGAAAGTACATTACCCACAGGACTGATAAAATAACAACAATTAAACATTTATTTTCTATACACTCTGCATTTCGTAAAACCAGTTTTATTAATAAAATTTTATTAATAAAAAATAAAACAAAACAAAAAGCCAACTACTGTATTATGAAAATATAAATAGATTTATTGAGCTAAAACTATATTCTGTAACGTAAGACTAGTGTGTGTTGTCTATATTGTCCAGCTTTAATAACTGTGATGCTTAGATAAAAATAGTAACAAATAGTTACATGATTCTGAAGATCCACAGGGAAACCACCTATATATCAGTCTGAAAGTGGCTTCCAACAGGCTGTATGTGTGGCGTTCTTCCCCTCTTTCTACTTTGCTGTGCAAGAAGCTGCTTCACACAAACTGTCTGCTGACTTCTGTGGGCTACCAACGGACAGCACTTCCGAGCATCCTGAAAGTGGACCCTCAGGTCAATCTTAGGACCATTCTCAAGAGGCAATGTCAACAAATCTGTGCGTGTATCTGCACACCATAGACAGGCCTGGGGAAGATCCTGCACAGCTCCAAAGTCCTATTCTGTTACCAGTGATATCTAAAACTCCCAGAACAAGGCATGTCAGAATAAAGCATATTCTATCATCTACTACGTTTTTTGTGTGTCACCTGTCAGAAATTCAATCTTTTTGTTCCTTTAGGCTGGTCTCCTACAGCTAGCATAGGAAATTAGAAGTCCCGTCAAGAATTCCTTTCATGTCAGAAAATATTTTCTCCACACTTTATGTATTTCCATTTTAAATTTCCTTTCTTAACTATAAAAAATGCACGCAAACCCCCTCTAAATATCCCCATCAAATTGATTTTATATAAAATAAAGCTACAAAATTTAGAGCCATGTTTATATTCACGAATGATTTGAAACACTGAGAAGTATTTTAACATTAACATAGCAAAGAAAGCCAATAACACAACGATAACAGCATCCTATTTTTTAACAGTTTAGACTTAACTGTAAAACTGATTCTCCTTTTCTTTTTCATGCTTTACATTCCAAATAGGTGCACAGGCTGCCACCACACTGGCTTTCTGAGTAACAACAAACACAACTTGTTCAAAAGCATTGCTAAGTTAATATCTGGAGTCTCTTTTTTTTTTTTTCAGTCCATCAAGGCTTCATCATAACCCAGTATTCCTTAATTTAAGCTTGGTTTTGATGTCATGAATATTACTTTTTTTCAAAACTTTCAGTTTCCTTAGTCATAAAAGGCATCATACGTATCAGCAGCTATTTTATATCCTTTCTGACCTCCCGTGACCTAAATTTAAAACTCCCCTTACATGAAAATCTTTCTACATACTCAATAAAGTACTCTAAGCCCAGCTTTAAATGAACTCTTTGTTGCAATTTTAATCAGACCATGTGCTGGGTTTGCACCGAGAGGTTTTGGTAGCTGAGGGCTACATGGGTGGCTTCTGTGAGACTCTGCAAAAAGCTTCTCCTACGGCCGACAGAGCCAGTGCCAGCCGGCTCCAAGATGGACCCACCTCTGGCCAAGGCTGAGCCCATCAGCAACGGTGGCAACACCTCTGGGAGAACATAGTTAAGGGGAAAAAACTGCGTAATGGCAATTGCAGCAGTGGAGAGTCAGAAGATGTGAAAGAAACAACTGTGCAGACACCAAGGCCAGTGGAGAAGGAAGGGGAGGAGGTGCTCCAGGCGCTGAAGCAGAGATTCTCCTGCAGCCCATGGAGAAGATCATGGTGAGGCAGTCTGTCCCCCTGCAGCCTGTGGAGGTCCATGGTGGAGCAGAGATTCTCCTGCAGACTATGGAGGCCCCACATCGGAGCAGGTGGATGCGCCTGAAGGAGGCTGTGGCCCTGTGGAGAGCCCACGCTGGAGCAGGCTCCTGCCAGGACCTGTGGACCTATGGAGAGAGAAGCCCAGGCTGGAGCAGGTTTGCTGGCAGGACTTGTGACCCCGTGGGGGACCCAAGCTGAAGCATTCTGTTCCTGAAGGACTGCACCCCATGGGAATGACCCGCGCTGGAGCAGTTCATGAAGAGCTGCAGCCCGTGGGAAGGACCCATGTTGGAGAATTTCGTGGAGAACTGTCTCCTGTGGGAAGGACCCCAAGCAGTGGAAGAGTGTGAGGAAGAAGAAGCAGCAGAGACAACATGTGATGAACTGACTTCAACCCCCATTCAACATCCTCCTGCACTGCTGGGGGGGAAGAGGTAGAGAATTGGGGAGTGAAATTGAGACTAGGAAGAAGGGAAGGGTGGGGGGAAGGTGTTTTAAGATTTGGTTTTATTTCTCATTATTCTACTCTGATTTGATTGGTGATAAATTAAATTAATTTCCTCAAGCTGAGTCTGTTTTGCCAGTGACAGTAATTGCTGAGTGATCTCTCTTGTCTTCATCTCGATCCACAAGCCTTTCATTGTATTTTCCCTCGCCTGTCCAGCTGAGGAGGGGGAGTGATAGAGCGGCTTTGGTAGGCACTGGGCGTCCAGTCTGGCTAAACCACGACTGACAATAAAGTCCAGTAGTAAGGAAGATCCTCTTGGATTTGGCAGGTTTAAGTTCAGTGCATGTTCCACAAAGGCTGCTCTTACCACCTTATGTAAGTCAGCCAGTGGGATCCATGCACCTAAATATCTATTTTTGAACACAGACTTTAACATCTCTGTGCTTTGATATCCCAGTTTTACTGTGGGTAATAACACTCCTCAATTTTACCAGAGTGTTGTGAGCATAGGAATGTCAGAAATTAGAGGTGTCTCACACATCCTGGAACAAGCATTTAGATGCCCTCTATGAGTCTTGTGGGGCTCTGACAGATTACAACATGTAGAGTCTCAAGGAATTGTTCAGAATGTATGTAGGTATGTAGGTATGTATGGATTTTTATGAAAAACAGAAAGATCTTGATTAAAATCTGATGCAAAATGGGAACATGCAAAAAAGATGCTATACAAAAATAAGCTATTGCTTTATTAATTAAGAAATAGCAGTAATAATTAAGAAAATGAACACTACAATCAGTCTACTTTTTACTACTGAGTTAATTATTAAATACTATAAATAGCTTAAGCTTTCCTAAGTGTTCCAATTATGTTCCAACGGCATATTACTCTGTTATCAGTGGTGTATATGCAGCAAATGAAGACTTGAATAACACTACGTTCCAGTTTTTGCCCACATTAGTAATTGTAGCAACACTGTTAACCACAGTTTACAGAACCTTACTGATAGGTGTTGTCAGTGCCTGTTCTTGCAAGACAAGACTGTTCAGCTTCGAGGGGTGGTTTCACAGCTCCTATAAGCTGAATTAATACCCCACCACAGCTGATGCACACACTGCTCCCTGCCCTTCCCACCATCCTTTCTGCCCCAGTGATAACCAGTCCTGCTGCTTACGGTGTGCCAGCTCCAGAGCTAATGAGGTACTTCTGGGAACCAGTTTCAGTCACTAAACCAGCGGAACTCAAACCCAGCAACCCAGCAGTGAGTTAGATCAACTTACAGCAAAGCTTGCCTGCTGTCAGAGCTGGAACAAGAAAGGAAGGGGGCTTGAGGGGACAGGAACACATGGATGAGGAAGCATGGGAGCAAGGGGCTGGGGAGTACGGCGTTCTTGGTCACCGAGATCACTGTCACTCACTGCTGACTCTTGTCTTTAGCGTGTTCCTTCATTAACAGTAAATACAGGCTAAAAAGGTCAGAAGACAGGGCAGATTTGTTCATGCTAAAGTGATACTTTCAGTGTTTTTTTTCTGGAGTGAGTCACATCCCAGACACATTCATCAGATTTTGGGGTCTTCTTCTGGTGAACCAGAAGACCAGACACTTGGGCTACCAGCAGCCTTGACAGGTTCTCCCCAGACTGCAGGCACAGCTAGTGGCACAAGTATCCTCTCCCCAGAAGCCAAATACCAGGAGGTAGAAATGATGGTCCTTAACTTGTGCGTGTGGCTGGGAAGTACTGGGCTGATCAAACACTGTTTTTTCTTGAAAACATCACAAAGTGTCTGTAATTAAAAAAAAAAAAAAAAAAAA
>Ga0065711_1004632_pt1 | contig 47240 bp, 31 predicted proteins | sample Hoacrofraction12_FD_59098 | JGI IMG/M metagenome (GOLD analysis project Ga0065711, IMG submission 59098) | Hoatzin crop microbial communities from Cojedes, Venezuela - Epithelial fraction 12 v2 (version 2) | ecosystem: Host-associated > Birds > Digestive system > Esophagus > Crop | place...
CCTCGCGCCTGGCGGCCGTGCTGAAGGGGTCCCCCCCCCGGCGTCCCCGCAGCACCCTGCCCGGCACCCAGCGGGCCGATCGCTCTCCTGCTGCTTCGCGAGCGAGGAGCTGTGGGCCCGGGGACGGCAGGCAGCAGAGCGAGAGAGCCCACGGCTCGGCCGCAACAGGACCAGAGCTGCTGGAGCAATCTGTTTGGCATTTGAATCTTCAGGGTAATTTCATTCCCTACACCCCCTTCTGCTAAAACCGGATTTTAAAAGCTCACGTGAGCTGATCTAATTCATGTAAACTTCTCCAAGCAACCGGAGCGAGCTGAAGATGTCCCTGCCCAGGGCAGGGCTGGACTGGACGGCCTTGAGAGGTCCCTTTCAACCCAAACCATTCCCCGAAAAGCCCACGGAGCTGTTTTCTCTACAAGGTTCAGTGGAAATGCAGCTGTGTAGCCCTGTTTGCTCTGAAGGATTAGAAAAAAACCCAAAAAAGCAGAAACACAGAAATTCAGATGCAAAGTCCTCTTTTTTGGCAAAGGGTGGAATACTTTGGAATACTTGAAGTGCTTGAATGAAGTCCCTAGGTTTCCTAGGAGCACGGGTCACGAGGATCCACGAAACCCGCAGCTAACCCCGTCAGCAAAACCCTGCTCCCCCCGCCCTCTCCCTCGCTGCCGGAGCTGCGCTTTGACGCAGAGACAACGCCGGCAGCGAACAGGTGAGCGTTCTGCACAGCGCGGTGACGCGCTGGGACAGCAGCGGCCGTGCCTGCAGCTCCGTGGGGCAGATGCCTGGCTAACCGTGGGGCAGACGCCTGGCTAACCATGGGGCAGCTCTGCTCCCGGGGCAGGCCGGGACGAGGCAGGCACCAAGCAGGGAACGCAGCGGCACGAACTTCCAGGGGCGCGGGGACAGCGCTGCAGCGACGGCGATCGGATCCCCTGCAACAACCCCAACTGCTTCATCCGGCCAGCGCCGACGCCTGCTCGAGCAGGCGAGCGCGGGGCTGGCGTCCGCAGGATCCCAGGGAGAGTCCTCCCGGAGAGCTCCGAGGGCAGGGAGGAGGCGGCTGCAGCGTGCGACGCGTGGTCTGGAGGAGGCGAGGCTCTGCTCCGTCTGCTCCGCGGCGGAGGAGCGGAACTTCACGGCGCTCTGCACGGACGCAGAGAGCGCAGGAGCTGCCAGCGTGAGCAGGGAACCTGGTCCTGGGCGCTGAACTTGCTCACCTGAGCTGCATCAGGCAGATTTGTCATCGGGGCATGTCTGCAGCATAAAATGCAGGCAGGTCGCTGGCAGCTGTGGGCCATGAGGACTCCACAGCACGAGCTGGGCAGCAAAGGCCAGCTGATGTTTCTAGCTAACGCTGCCGGATCTTCGCTGCCCACGTTAACCACGTTACTTAGCTCGAGGCCGTTCTCCCAGCTGGCGACCGTATTTCCTTTAACTGCTGCTAGATACCAATCCAAAAGGTTTAGCAACAGGAGCTGGCAGGCGTTCCCTTGCACGTTCAAGGCACAGACAGCGAGTCCGCGACCACGCTCCTCCAAGGACCCGGGGCAATGCTCGCAGCACGTCAGCGAGTACCGGACCCGGCCGCACCTCCACGGAAGGTTCTGGCAGAGCACGCAGCACGCATCCGGGCTCTAAAGGTGCAGTAAGTCCAAATATAAATGTTCTAGTATGTCCAGTCCCCCCTTCATAGTATCCCAAATACGTGGAGAGACGGTCTTCTAGAGAGGGAGATACGAGAATGCAAAAAGATTTTGTCTAGAAATAGAAAGGGAGTGTAACAAGGACTATCAAACACAAACCTTAGCTGGGGAAGGAAAAGCTCTGTTTGTAAAAGTCTGTTACAAATCTCTCCGGTATTTATTACATTACATGGAAGATGCAATTAAAACACCATTTTGAAGTTACAGTGCAAGAAATGCTCCATCCGACAGCTCTGCACAGGCCCACAGTGACAGTCTGCTCGTTATCACTTATTCTCAATTAGTGTCTGCACTTTGTAGACAAGGTCTCTTGCTATCCGCAGAATTTCCTCGGCATCATGATGCTCTGCCATTTCTAAAAGACACAGACAAACATTCTTAACTGTCAGCGGCAGGAACTTCTCTGCCCTAGCACTGATATTAATGAAGTATTAGCATTAATTAATTAGCGTAGCATTAGCAGCAAGCCAACAGCACTGCAGGGGGTGGGTTTGTGGAATTCAGACAGCGTAAGCGGGCGACTCCCTTAGCGCTGTAGGTCCTGGCATCAAGATCCAATCCTTCTGCTGTCCGTTCCCGCTGCAGAAGTCCCCGTGCCCTGCGGCCGCAGCGCCGGGAGGGGGGTCTGCACCCCCGCGTGCCGCGGACAGCCCCCCCGGGCTCTCAGCATCGCGACGCCGCACTCGGCCCCCTCCGAAGGTGCCTCTCCAGGCAGGGGCTGCTGCTGGAGCGCCTGGGACCCGAGCGGTGGACACGATGAAGGGCTTCACGCACGCGGAGCGACGTGCCCACACAGCTCTGCGTACGGACATCTGCACCCAGAGCTTGAAGTAAGATCAGAAAGCAGCTCCCGACCGACCCGAATCCTCAGTTCCACCATAAACGTTTCATTCAGCTTAGGCTAGTGCTGGGTTTTTTTTGTTTGGGTTTTTTGGGATGTTTTTTTTCGGTTTTGGTGGGGTTTTTTGAGGGAATCATTAATGTACAACTTTGGAATAAGAGCAGCTGCGGCAAAAACGAAACCAAAGTTGTGGCTTCTGCAACAGATGGCTGAACGCCATAGCACTGATAATTTAGTAAATTACAGTGATTACACAAAATCGTTTCCAAACCTCTTAAAATGTCATAACAGGGAGCACTTGTTTAGGGTAACTTGCATTCAGCAGCCAGGAAGAGACCTCGCTTGCTTTGGCAGAACACTTTTCGCTCTGGCAGGAGACGCTGGCTCGCACCTGCAGGCCACTGCGGGAAGCACTCAGCCACGGCAGCGGTGTGGGGCGTTTGGCACGAGCAGTTCTGACACGTTTGAGCCTTGGCAGGGTCAAGCCCTGTACACAGAAACAACTCTGGCAATCTTAAAAACTCAGAGAGACTTTTGAAAAAAATTAAGCAACATTTTAGCACCTCCCCTTAAAGCAAGGGCAGAGTCACTGCGGCAAATTTTTTTAAAAGAAATTCTGAAGGTTGCTTTGTGGTAAAAGTTACTACTGACACTGGAAAAGCTACCGCCTTCTGTGGCCCACGCAGCTCTGCACACACTGTTGTTGCGGGTGCCAAGGCAGCACGTGAAAATCTGGGCTCTCCATCTACGTGAAGGGGTAAGAGACTCAGAGACCCAAATGGCCAGGGGCTGTCAGGCCAGCGAGAACACTGCACAGCCGCAGACAGTTAGTGGGAGTACGGGAGAAGGAACAAACTCTCGTTACTTGCTTTTTATCAAAATAGCTCTCTTAAAAAAAAGTCTCTTACCATTAAAAAACTTGATGATATCAGTGAAGTCCATGTTGTTATCACGGATAATCTCTCGATAAACTTCCACAAGTGCTAAGGCAATGAAAAGGACAAAATGTTCTGAAGAGATGTGCTTTGCTGCCCAAATAACTTCCCACACTGTAAATACATCCTCGTACAACAATTCTGAATGGGAATAAACATTACAAGAGCATCTGATTATTCAAACTGACCATTTCCCCCTCGCTAACTAACGTCCTACAGGCCTTACGCAGACATGAATAGTACTCGATGACTCCTCCTCTCACCCGCTCCTCCACCCAACTCCTGTCACTTACTTGTGCCAGTATGGGAAGACAATTGGGTTTAAATGAAAATTAAGAAAGAATGTAGGTGTGGTAGCTCCTATAAGGAGCTACTCACTTGCCTGATAGCAAAATGGGTCTCTCTTCAGCAACACTGTACCCCCTGATTACCAGCAACTGCTTCTGTCGGGGTGGGTGGGTGTGCTTTGCAGGGACCCCGAGGTCCTGGGGTGCTCCCACAGTACCTGAGTCAGCAAAGCACAGCAGATCCTGAGCTACTGCTGAGCTGCTCCTTGTTGTCAAAGGGATTAGAAAGGAGGTATCCAAGCTTACAAAGGAGTGGGATCCAAGTGGGATCGCCACCTTCAGCAAACGGGCATTTGCACTGAGCAGAGACTTGGCTCCAGCCCCACTAGCAGGGATTCACAACGCTCCTTTCTAAGCTTTGACTTCCTCCCAGCGCCAGTTCATCTCTCAGAGTTCGTTAGCTTTCCTAGCTACAAGCTCTCTTGCGAGCCTAGCTGCTACTCACCATCCGCACATTTAGACCAAAACACAGAGCTGTTCACAGTTTTGCACAACTCTAAACTACAGGCGTAGAACATTATTACCTCTTTTAAAGTCAAGCAGGAACCAGCGATAGCAGAAGTAAAAGTGAGTGTAGTCTCCATTCTGGTGCATCAATTCAAAAAGCTCTGAGTCTAGAATCTAAAATGCAAAACATCAGCTGTCAGGATCTCGCCTGAAGGGAGCCAAGATCAGAGGTGTTGGAGGCTGGTCAAGACTTCCCTGCTGCTCTTCACCTGATCCTGGGGTTACTCGGCAGCAGCTGCTTAGCACAGAACTGTCTCTTCACTGTGTTTGCAAAATGCCTGTGACGGGGGTGCCCCGACGCAGACCGATGGGCTGAGGAGTCACTGCTGTGCAGCGAGGGGTGACGACTGTCACCCTGCCCTGGGATCGTAAAGGCCCAAGCAGCAAGTTACAGATCCTACTGATTTTCAACAAGGGGCAGATTTTCACCTTCCCACCCAGCTCTACTCTCAGACTGTTCTGAACACATGTTCGTGTGCTGCCTGCATTTGCCGTGCTGGCCACCTTCTCTGCTGACTGACCTCTATTTTTATTACTCTTTAATATGCCACCTATCAAACCAGACAACGGCTTATCCTGATGTTCTCACCCTTCTTTATGCCAATCTTGCTCAGGTGCCTGGTGCTTCCATGTTTAGGCCTTAAATCCATCCAAAAAACCCCTGTTCAGCAAGCATCCTGTGTGAATACAAATGTAACTCTGGTCTATTTAAATCGGTAAGAAATTAAGTTTGTGCCAGAAATACCAGTGTTTTCTCTTCCAACAGCAGTGAAGACTGGATCTTACTATTTCTCACTGACTTCAGCTGGAGCGGGACCGAGCCACACATGGGAGTCATCACACTGTGTAGCTGGGGTACAGAGGGCAGAAGTCTGGGGCTTTGTTTTGTTTGTCAAGTTAAGACCAACTGACCTGCTCTAATACCTGCTCTTCCTTGTGACAGCACAACTCTCCCCTGAGAAGCAGGAGATCAGTTTGGGGCTGTGTAAAACAGCGCCTGTCCTCCCCAGCTCTGAAGTACCAGCTGGCTAGGCACCCGGTCCCTGGAGCTCCTGCCCTGCACCGTGGCATCAAGCCAGTTCTCAGCCTCTGCCACAGCCTCGTCTTCTTCCAAGGAAGACTCAACACGACTCACCTGGATCAGGGACCGCATGTTGGCGAAGTGTGTGTCCATAGCACCGCCGTTGGGGAAGTTCTGGCTCATCCTCTTCATCAGGTGGCTGAAGCAGCTGTAAGCCAGCTGATCTGCAGACACAATGCAGAAGGCTCAGTGCTGCCCACTGCGGGACTTCCTGCAGCCGAAATAACATACTGCGGGGCAGAACTTTGCTGTTCCCTAAGCCCATCACCAGAATTTACATGAAACAGAAGACAGTACCTGACTCTGGACCGTTTTTACTAGCTATGTTTCAAAAGAACCTAGCTTGCAGTTGAGCTTTCAGCTTCAGCAACTGCAGGAACACAGCTCCTTTGAAAATTCAGTAAAATTTAATCTGGAAGTCAGCAAGTGAACAGGGGGGGTCCACAAGATACTAAAGTTACCCATTTCAACAACAGCTGCATGTAGAGAAAACACAAATCAAGAGCTGCAGGTTTGGTTTTCCTGGTGAGCTGACTCTAGTTAATGCATACAACTTCTGAAACAGCATTTCTCATGACAGACCTCCCTAAAGATACCAACATGTTCCAAAGAAAACCCTTCCTACCATTGTCAAGTATAACCATCAAAGGAGCCAGGAGGTCACACATGCCTTGAACATAACCAACTTCTAGGTGCTCCCAAACATAACTGCAGAAAGAAGAAAACACAGGAGATAACAGGATTAAAAATCCTCTTCCTGCATGGTGGCCTCAGAAGTTTGTCTCGCACCGAAGATACGACTCCTTTTGGAAGATTTAAGTGTCTTGTTCTAGAGTGCTGTAAAACATAAACCTACAAGTCCAGAGATCTACAACAACAATTCAAATTTTTCAACTCACTGGTACAAAATAATGAGCATTTCTTCTTTTTTTCAGGAAAATTCCTAAAGACTTTACAAACAATCCACGATGAGGACAGAGCAGCATGTGAGACCGCAACATCTCTTGTAATATGACTCTTGCTGTAGGCTCTTAATGTGTTGTGAAAGGGTAAAAGAAGCTAAAAATTGTACTGAATTCTAATTTGATTATGCGGGATCAAATCTTAAGCAGCTGCTGAATGTGTGCGTCTCAGAACTTTTTGACACTTCACATTCCAGAGTATTTCACAGCCCTGTATTGTTTTCTGCTTGGATAGAGAGGACCTTACCTCACACACGTGGCTTGCATATCAATAATTTATGAAAAAACAGCTAACAAAAGCATAAGAGTCTATGGAAAAACGCCCAGTTTTTTAAAGGTACCTGGGTTTTTTTGGCTTTTGAGGTGGAATCTTGGTATCTTTTCCAAGTGTTAAAGTTTATGACACTTTCTGCTTCAATTATGTTTAGTTGAATAGCATTCATGGCAATTTGCATTCCTTGAAGTGAAAACTAGATTTCTATTGATTCCAGCTGGTCCCAGTGGTCAAGGATGCTGGCTTGATTTGAAGATGCAGTGTTTTTGTCTACTGGGTAGATGTCCCTCAACACAGTATCTGGGCACCTCACAATTACTGTCCTCTTTATAGCACACCATTAGCGCATGGATATATTCTCCTCCTCAGCAGGAAACCAAAGCTAGTAATACATTTAGAGAATAGTTCAAGGTGACTGATAGGGTCTGTCTCTTGAGGTAGAAAGAAAATTTTCTCACGCCTCCAGTCCGAACTCAGATTGCCCATCGTACCCATGCTCTACCTACCATCCTACCTGTTCCTCCTTTTTTAAGTTCATTAGTGTCAATTTTTATACCCACTATTATTTTCATATTATTATAGTTTATGAATTATGACAGATATGTGAAACGCAGTTTAGTTTACAAGCTGTATTACCTGCACATGACATTTCGGAGCTTCTCCAGGTTATCAGCAGTAAAATACCAGTAATTCCGATCACATCTCTGGACATCTTTATCAATTCTGTGCAAATTTAAGGCAACAGTGTCCAATAACTCTATCTAGAAGAGAAAAGTTTTCATTAGATCTTCCTGAGATCTCCCAGGACTTTGTGCAGATTTGCTCTGAGAATCAACAAACCAGAAATAGTACTATTGTACTCTGGGCATACGAGAGCACTGAAATACTCAATTACTGTCAGAAATTCCAGGTAAAATGCATACACTCTCACTGGTAAATGTTCCAAGCCTGTCCTGTTTCCACATGGCTATTTCCAGTTGAACAGCTTCAGCAGAGAGGGGCATAAACTCAACTATTAATCTGTTGACAGCAACGCTAATACAGATGGTGGAGTCTTGAATCTAGATTTAGGTTGTGGTTCAGTTTGACTAAATGTGGGTTCTAGCCTGAATTAAACAACCCTGAAATCTTACAAGTGGTGTGTCGTCCACACCCCAGAAATTTTTAGCTGCTAGAACTGTACCACATCCTTCTCCTTGCCCTCCCACTCAAAGAGAGACCCAAGTCTTTTCGCTGTCTTACTACCAATCTTGCTCAAAATCCAGATGAAAAGATTTGGATGCAAAAATCAAGTATCATCCCACCACCTGCAGTTCTAGTTTGGGATCGTCTGTCATTAAATTCTATCTGAAAAAGTGCAAGTCTTTGCTAGAAAAGCAGTGCTGTGCAGAGAGACGAAGATCCATATGTTTGACCTACTGTGTAGGATGCAGCGCAGACAGAAGCAACATCCATTAAATAATCCACCTGGGAACACAGCTGCTCTTCTGATACAGAATCCTGAGACTGCAGTACCACCGACTTGGTTTTCTGCACACGTGGTGTGTCTGGATCAGTCCTTTCCAAGTCAACGCTAGTTTCTTCTTCAGCCCCGTCTTCAAAGGAGACACTCTGCCCATCATCGATACTGGACAGGATGCCTGAGGCCACAGAGTAGTTCCTCGAGGACGGCAGCCCGGAGTCCGGGGAGTCGAACTCCACAGGCTGTTGCTCTACAGCAGCTACTGCTGCTGGCGTGTCGGCAGACACCACGGTGAAAGAGGGGTCGTCCTGACCTTTTGAGTCCCGCTCTGCCGAGTCCGCTTCATCTACAGATATAAAGACCTGAGGGTGGGCAAGGGAGAGAAGATTCAGATAAAGCAGGGGAGAATAGAGAAGAAGAAACATTAATGTAGCAAAGAAACCTCCAACCAGGAAAGAGAAATGACTACATTACTTCAGAGACCAAGATCACTGATCAATAGAGCTTCCTTGCATGCAAATAGTTGAGAATTCCTCACTCAATCTTTATATTGAAACTGTAAGTCTAAAAATAATAGCAATTTACGATCTCATATCCGTCTCCTATGATGATGTCTCCCCCTTTCACAATCTCCAGTTCAAAATACCTTGGAAAGCAGTGAAGCTTCTCTACCTGCAACATCAACACTAAAACCATCTGGTCATTGTAATGGATCTTTGAAGACGACCAACATACCTCAGGCCTCTGACAATACAGTTCAGCTACTGCTGTCTGACGTCAAGACTGGCCTTCAAATTCTTTTCACCATGCAACCCATTTTACCTCTTCACTTGCTATAAAACTCCTTGTTGAACTATTTCAGGTTCTCCTCTCTCTTGCCTGACTGAATCAGTTAGCTGTTTGAAGTCTGGGTAAGTAACGGACGCCCAGAGACACTTTTGGCACACACATACCTGCTCTCCAGTCCAACAATGTGAAAACAAACCCGTTTCTTGGTTATTCAAGTTACAAAGGGGTTAACTCAGTCTGCCTTTCTACTGCGTAGCATCTTACCTTAGACTGACAAAGGTCCCCTCTCCCAAAATAACACCACACTCAACCTGTCAATCAGGGACATAACAGAATCAAAAATATGCTTTAATAGTAGTGATCATTTGCTCTATGCTGGATTTGAGTAAGGGACCTACACAGAAGAGATCTAGAAAGCTATTCCTCTACTGAGAGAAGGATCTTCTCTAGTCGGAGAACCGTGAAGTCCCTCAAGCAGGCCCCGCTTAAGAACAGCTACAGACTACCCAAAACACAGACCTGCTCTTAGCTCTATTATGGAGCCACCACAGCTTCAAATTCTGTACAGGATTCAGGTAGCTCCAGACTGATGGAGCTGTGCTGGCCCCAGTCTCTGCTTCCCTGGGCTGTGCCTCTGCAAGCGCTAAGCCTCCCACGCTGCCTGCCCTGTACGGGTCAACAGGAGGGGAGGACCTACATCGTTGCTGATGGTGGAGTCCCTGTGAATCAGTCGCTGGACGTGGCTGTCAATGCTGCTGCCCGACGAAAACTTTGCCAGCGTGGCAGAATGCGATTCTTTCTCTCGCTGCTTTACAATGACCTCGCAGGCCTTCCACTCGGCCATGACCTTCTGATACCGGAGAGCAATGTCTTCATCCACCTGCAGACAGACAGACCGACCCTGAAATTGTGGTCCTCCTTGAACGACAGCATTAAAAATGAGTGGACGCCAGCACGGGGAGGTCTAAAGTAAATGCAGTGTCTTCAACCGCAAGCCTGGAGGATCCTGAAGCCCTCCTGCCAGAGCGCACAGCACTGCGACTGGAAAGCCCAATGACTGGCGCAGTAAGGGGTTGCGTATTTACTGCGGGGAATAAACTATCACTGTAGATGCCAGAAAGGATTCATAAAAGCATGCGTATACGCCATCAACAGTGCTTCAGCATTGTTCAGGAAAGAACAAAAGACATCACTGGCTTTCATGTGAAACCTCACACAGCAGTCAGATGCAATCTGATGGAGCAACTGCTGCCTCTAACTGGATTATTCCTAATTTCATTACACTTCCTTCCCAACTCCTTCTCTATTCCAACTCCAATGTAGCCTTTGCAGTGAATTCCAGGTCACAGATTTATCAACACCAGCCTGTACAGAGTTAGATGCTGGAAGAGACTCCTGAACAGCAGCAATCCCAGCTCACTCAGCCCAGTCTTGTGGCTGCGCATGGCCAGATCCAGCCAATCTGGTTCCGATAGCCATAAACCAGGTTTTTGCCACTGCTGGCTTCCTCTGTTGACAGACAGACACAGAACCCCCCCCTTGAGCTGTTAAGGGACATGTAGTAATTCTACTACTCCGTCCCTTGTCAAGAACTGAAGAGAAACCGCAGTTGTGAGCTGGCTTCAGGCTGTGGGCGCTGCTGGCTGGAGTTCACGCTAAGAGCTGCAGGCTGTTTGTCACTTGAGGTAGCTGTTGAGTCATAAATCATAAAACACAACAGTTAGTGGAAGGCTGGAGGTCAGCCATGTTTGGGAGTGCCCCAGATACTGATGGATGACTGCAAAAATATCATCAGAAGGCAAAGATGATAAATCATCCACGATGCCTTCAGTTATGGACACAGTAAGTTTCCTATGTGTGCTAATGTTATGGCTGCTTTAATTCATTCACGTAATAGACTCCTACATTCAATGGTAAGCTTTAGACTCCAACAGCACATTGAAGAGTCGGTTATTACTGTGAGTTACTGCTGGTGTTGAGTAGCTCATTAGAATTTCGGATAAGGTTTGGAGCACCCCTGTGTCAGTATGGTACAAACTCAGGGGAAAAAAAGTTTTCCTACGGGAGCTTGTATTCTGCAGATCAGCTCTTTTATACCTTGCAACATATCTTTATGAATTTACTGTAATTTACTGACTTACTGTAATTCAATACTGTAATTGAGTACAAATGGACTCAAGTATTTCTCTCCTCTTGCCCAATCTCTTATGTTCTAGCTGTATATACACATGTGCCCTTTGACGCTGGGGCTAGAAACCAGGAGTTGTGGCTCCAGATCTCCCACTCTGAAAACTGCCTGGGTCCTTTTTTCAGTTCCAGACATACCTTCTATTTCTACACATGGATCATAAATCTGATGGTACATATACCTCTGGAGAACGGAGGCAGCAAAATGCCATCTATGCAAGAAATCGCCAATATCCTGTATTTCTTCAAAATTCGAGTTTAAAAAAAAATAAAAACAGAATAATGAATGGAGCCCCAACTGCAAATGGAATAAATTCACAGTGCATCAGGAAGTGCTGCAGTTCAGCCAGCGCACTGCTGCTGAAGCTCTGCACCAACTCCATTCAAGTGTTTGGACGGGCCCTCCCTTTTTCACCAAGGCGAGAAGAGTTAAGGAACCAGTCCGCGGGGTGCTCTAGAAGGACTTCTTTTCTCAACTTCTGGTGTAGCAAAAAAGGGGTGATTGAACAAGTGCCCTTGTAGAACAGACGTACTTTCCCGCAGGACTACGGCAGCGTATCAGCCCGGCTGGGCATCTGGATTCGCCTCTCTTGCGAGGCAGTTTGCCTGGCCGTCGGGAGATAAGGCAACCAGCAGGACCCGGTGCCCTCGGCCCTTTCCGAGGCACTCCTTGTCTTCCCATGCTGATGTCATGGGAGGGCAGGAGCTTGCCGCAGCAGTGCTCAGTGGAACATTCTTGATGTACACGCTGTAGCCACGTTAGAGATTACGGAAAATTCTAAATACAAACACCTACAAAGATGACTGGATTCAGAGTGAAGAATCTGGATCGTGACCCAGTTAAGGGGTGTACTTCTCCATCCGTGTTCAGAACTGGTTTATAAAGATTAGCGTGAGGAAAAACAAATCAAATTGCTGTAGCAACTTCAGTGAGAAGAATGCTGCTTGTAAAGGGCCCACTGCTGGCAGGACAGCTAATTCTTCCATTGCAAGGCTCTAGGTCAGGCTGCCCTTCTGATCTGCAGGTGCTTGCAGGGATATAAACTGGCCCTTGGGATATAAAATCATTGGGAATTAGCAAATTACAAGTGTTTTTATACATAAACCACTCCTTATCCATTGAATCCAGAACAAGATCAGCTACTGCACGAGTGCTACCTCCCTGGCAATAACACAAACAGAAAAGCAGATTAATGTGTTAATTATATTCCAGGGCAAACCTCATTACTGTTCTAGACAGTTCAGCAAACATTTGGGTGATTCTTCACATCAGTTAAAAGTGGTGTTTTACCAACATACCGAAGCAGACCTTGCCCACGGCCCTGCGAAGGAGAACATCCCTCTGCTCAACGGCCGAGGCGTAAGCTACGAGCCCCAGGGTGGCAGGAGACCCTTCCAATGGCGGCACTACCCGATCTGCTCCTCACAGCAGGCCTACGCTTACGCTCTTGCTCTGCACATGATCAGCTCTAGAGCTGCATTATGCTATGAACCTGAGCTTATTGCGCATCACCTGAGGGTAACACATCAGCTTTGGCGCAGTCCTGCAATAAAACCGCCACCCGGCATCCAGAACAGCAGCGACGCTGGGTCAGATGAAGGCTGCTGTAAATGGGCAGGTGCTGATGGAAAGCATACAGGAGTAAGGGACTGGAGTGTTGCGATATTTTTCTCAGCACACTGGCTTAGGACCACATCCAGTTTCTGTTCACTAAGTGTAGCTGAGGGAAGGCATGGCTGCCTCCATTTTGCCCGGCTCCATCTGCTTGTTACCAGCCTGGTTTACTATCAAGGCACTTGCCCGCAATTACAACAAATGAAGGCGCTCAGCAAGTAAAAAGTTGGTATTGCTACAAAGAGATGAGCAAAGGGAGATAATATAACTAAGAGTTTTGCAAACTGTGGTTTCATTAATGGAAACTATATACTTAGTGCCAAGTTTCAGACTGTGAAATAAGGTTGTGACATAACCTAGGCAGTTATTCACTGATCAATGTTAGCAGCAGCATGGGAGCTATTAAGAGGAATGACGTCTCATTTGAATTGCACCTTCTGTTTTACAGAAGCACATCTTATTTAAGTCTAGCAAAAGCATAATGAACATACAAATCAAACCTTCCTCTCGGTATTTTTAGCCTCTAGACAGTAACTCCTCATGCACTTCGGAAGGTACCTCTGGGCTGTTCACAGCTCCAGTGCAAGTCCACACGTGCAGATGCAGTAGCATGTAGATAAGTAGTTATTTCAAAGAGCATTGTGAAGTATAACTGAGCCAACGCACCATATAAAAGACTCAAATTACTATCCAAATGTCAGTGTCTCCCCATTTTATAAGCGACAAATTTGTGAAAACAGGATTTGCTCAGAGCAAGTGCATGTCACGTGCAGTGGCTGAATGCAAGTTTCCTGACTTCAATAAAAAAACTCCCCTTTAGTGATTTTCAGACATGATAACATGATATCATAATCCCTCCACTAATATGTGTCCCTCTTGTTTTCAGTGTCATTTTTCCCTTAAGAATATTAAATAGTAATAAAGACTAACACTGGCTATTCAGACAACAAAACCTATTCTGCAAATGTAATTCAAATCCCCAGAAAGTCGTGCTTACCTGGTCCATTTCCTTTTTGGCCATGCCGAATTTATAGTGACCCAACAAGAATGGCCATACTTCCTTCCGAATCTCATGTTGTACCCCACCATAGTAAACTCTTCTCAGTAATTCCAGTTCCTTGTAATTCTACAGCAGCCAGGAGGAAGAGGTGTTGAAGGTAATGCATCTATATTTCCCTCAAGCATGCTCATATACATGCAGTACCAAGTATAAAGACAGTGAAATATATGCACGGCATTAAACAAATTTTGCAACTTGATGCATGCCTTTAGGGCCCTAGCTCAAGTTCAGTCTAAGCTGTCATGCCTCCCATCAAAATAATCTAACTTTTAATAGACTAGAGGAGTCATGAAATCAGTTGCTTTGAAGTTAACGGATATCTTCGCCATCATCAGAAATGCCAAGGATAAAAGAGATTGTAAGAATCGACTCACTAGAAGGAGAAGTCATCCTGTGAAGACTAGAAAGGACCTTTAATACTTCCTGGGGTCAGTTCTAAGGGATACGGTGCTCAACGCAGCAGTGTATGGGAGCTAGTTTAACGATCATGCAGGTATTCTGTTACTTACCTTCTTGTCCTTCTGGTACTTGCTCCAGACCTCTTTAGTCAGGCCTCCTGCGGCACTGGCTGGTTTGTCGGGCGGGACAATAGTGTGGTTCACGAGGGCGGACAGATGCGTCCGCACTGTCGACAAGTGGCGGCAGTAGGCAAGCCCTGCGGTTGGGGCAGGAGGTGGACTTTTATGAATGAGCAATCTAGCTAATATTAGCAGCCCCTTTTTGAAGATGAAGCTGTGGCATTTCAAAGCTGCCACCAATATTCCTATGGGAACTAAACTTGCATTGTACTGTGTAAGAATGAAGAACTGCAATAGAGCCAAAGATTAAATAAATCTTACAGAGACTACTAAAATCCAGGTAGAGCATTACACTGCAGTGTAAAATTACGTCCTGTCTTCAGTAAGCATCAGGTCTCCCACTGCTACATGCAAACCCCACAAATAACAGAATGATGAAGCTATGGCCCTTGAGTCACATCCAGTCCACTGTCCTGAGGTGATCTGACTCACAACAATAAACTTGGGTTCAGACTGCTTTCCAAAACAAACATCACGTGGTTGTTAGGTAAGTATACGGATACCACAGAGGCAGATATAAGAAGCTTCACTTACATCCATAAAAGGCTCTGGAAACTATTTGCCTCTTCATGCTTTCACACAGCATCTTTAATGGAGTTCTGTGGAGACACGTTAACGGGAACATGACAGGTCACGGGGACAGAGATCATCATGGATTTTACACTGATCCCTACAACCTACACGTAGCAATTCTTTCTCTGCACCAAGATGTATTTAGCTAAAGGACAACACTAATGACAAATTTCACTTCTTGTAGCATTTTTCCCACCAGCATTTTGGCCCAAAACAGATTCACCTGGCGCGTTTAGCTACAACTGCTGCAGGTGCATTGTAAAGGTCCTTGTCAAATTAGATGAACTGTTGCTCTTCATTGTAATGGTTAATAAGTTGATAAAGAAAATGCTTCCAGTGCTGAATTATATTAAACTAGACAAAAGAACTAGTTGCAGTTTTTCTATCAAAATGTGACTTCAGAGTAGTTCAATAGGTTAGTTTTAATAAAGTAAATTTCTTCCTGCATAACTCCATCTTTTTGTGTTAGAAACTACTTGAAAATTGTCACTCTCTGTCTCTCTGGTGCTGCAGCCAATAAAACCTCCCCGCTTTTAGCTGTGGCATGCGCAGTCTCCCAGGTAAGCTCTCTGCACAGCCTGCTTACCTATCGTGGATGCAGTTGCAGCAGCTGGGTATATCGTAGGGAGAGCTGCCCGTGGAGCAGGAGATGCAGGAGAAGCCTTGGCCGCAGTGCTCCAGCTGCCACGAGAGCAGGTTTGCCCCAAAGCCTTGCATCTCTATCATTTCGCTGGTGTCTAGGGAAAAAACCCAAACAAAACAGCAGGCCATCAGCCTTTTTTCTTCTTTCCCCCCTCTTCCTTCTGTGCATCCCGAGGGCTTCATGCTTTACTTCTCAGCAGGCTCTGAACCTTGATTCCAAAAAGGGGAGAGCACCATCCTAGTGACCCCAGAAATAGTGCTCTCGGCACATCTCACCCAGCCGCATGCTGTGCACGGTCACTTCCCATGAGGTCCAGTCCCTTCACCATCTCCCCCTTTCTGCCCATGCACATCCCAGTTCATGTTTCAGGAGAACAGAGGAAAGGGTGCTGCACTAGCAACTAAAACTGGTTCTTGTCTAATGCTATGGTACTGTTATTTATGGCCAGAAGAGATCACCTAACCTGACCTTCCACTTAATTCAGGTCCCAGAATTTCATTTCGCAGTTCCTGGAATCAGCCATGAAACTGCTAGTCCAGCTAGAGTGAAAGTTTGAGCATAAAAGAAATTAAGAAAAATCGAACCAATTATTTTGGAAGATGCTTCTTTCCCCTCTCAGAACCAGATCCTAAAATATTCAGTGCAGAAGGACAGTTCAAGTCCTACTAATTTCAACACTACGTTTACAAAAGTAGGATACTCTGCAGGAAAATGTGATCACAGTACAGTGCAGCTTCTTGAGTTATCCCTGCTCCACCAAATCTATTTGCCTTTTTAACCAGCTTCAGGAAGGCAGCCCCCAAAAAATCACCAGCTGCCTTCAGAAAGCTTGGCTTTGGGCCTTGAACTTTCCCAGCTGGCATTTGAGCTTATGGGTTCTTTGTTTTAGAATAAATAACTGGCCTTTCAGCTCACCTGTGATTAAAATGAAGGCAAATGCCATAATACTGTATGTCACTAAATTAACATTTGTAAGAAAAATCCAGTCCCCTGGGCCGTGCTTTTAAAACGTACATTTGTTGGGTGGTGGTAGGGGCAATTCCAAACCATCTCATGCATTTTCAATCAAGGCGGCATAAAGCATTTTAGTAGTGCCTGTTAGAAACTGGGCATAGGTGAGGAAGGAGTGGAGTAAAAACATTGGTTAACAGAAAAAGCACAGGCTCATGCGGAAGCAGTCATGTGTATTTCATTTCACAAAACAAAGTGTGATGCAAAAATGCTCTTCACCTTAATTCTTCAGGAAGGAGCTGAATGACCCAGTATTTATTGCAGCTTCTTATTGGGTTCAAATAAAAACCATAGGACAAACATTTTGAGATCATTATTTTTTGCCTCCCCTCTACAGACAAGAAAAGTGGGTTTTTCAGTTTTAATTTTTTGGTTTTTTTTAGAGAAACAAGGAAAGAACCCCACAGAACCTAAAGATTCAGATGAAAGGTACCTGAATTAGTGAAGAATTAGAGTGAACAGCATCTTTTATTTAACTGTAGTGGTGTTATCTGTAACTTCAGCTACATGCAGAAGTCGAGCATGTTGCAAAATGTAAAAGCAAATGGCTGGCAAACCTGCTACAACAGTGTTGTCATTATTTAACAGGGATGCTGCTGGGGAGACAACAGCCAATCCAGTCTAGTTCAGCAAGAATCACTACTCCAACAGCAGACGTATTCCTACCTATACCATTACTTACAAGACTAAATAAGCAAAAGCAGATATCTGACGGCTGTTCTAGTGGGGTAACTCAAAATTTCCATCACCTGACTGAAGACTACACCGTGTTTCTTATGCTTCAGATCACAGCGTTAGCCTCTTAACATGTGTACTGTGCCACTGTTAGACTGCCTTCCTTCCCCTTATCGCCCACACCCAGCCATGATCAGTTAAGACACAGAGAAACTTCCTTAAACAGTATCTCGTTCAAGGGAAACACTGTATTTTGGTGTTTCTGTCTATCCATGCCTTCCAAGAACTCTTTATTTACTTGGGCTGGGCTTTACCAGTTTCTAGAGGCTACTACCTTGGGATAAGCGTGTGGGCAGTCTGCAAGAACTGAGGAGGATCTCCCTGAACATACGTTCACATCCTGTCTAAACAGAACTTAGGCACTATACAGACATGCAGGGCAATTATTGTCTCCTACAGCCAGTCCCACCCGGGCTAACATCCATTTGGGACTGAACTCGTTGCTCCACTGCTTAAAGGTATGAGTGTCTTATCTGGAGTCAAGATACACTGTGTTTTTCTTAGGAAATAGAAATACCAGAAAAAGCAGGTTCATGATAACCCAACGAATGAAAAATATAGACAAGAGCCAAACTTGCAAGCAGTTGCTCTCCTTCCTCCTTCCTCTACGGATGTCAAACTTTTGACAGCTGCTTTACAGCCTGGTAACAGAGAAGATTCTGTTCTTCCTGATACACTCTGGTTATTAGGAAGAGGCAGAAGCCGTGGCTTTGATTATAAAATGAGCATGCCAGATTTGGCACATGCACTCAAGAGGTATCAAGGGCAGAAGTCTGGCGGTACTGGAAGCTGTGCGGTCACTGGTAAGCCTGGAGGGGGAAGAGATTTCACAAGGACGAGTGGAGAGGCCTTGACAACACCTGCCTGTCTTCTGCACAACTGCAAGCCTTGGAATCCACGCTGTGCGGGAGGGGTTTGGCCTGGGGAAGCGATTATTTTGTACACTGTTCACACCCCCTCCCTGACAGTGTTCAAGGCCAGGCTGGATGGGGCTTTGAGCACCCTGGGCTGGTGGAAGGTGTCCCTGCCCATGGCAGGGGACTTGGAACAAGATGGTCTTTAAGGTCCCTTCCAACCTAAATGATTCTGTGATTCCTCCTTTGTGATTCCTCCTTTGAGGAAGCAATGACTTCTCAGTCTCCAGAACTACACTACTAGATCCTGAATGCTTGTAAAACATACACTGCTGCAGAATACCAACTTAATACATACGTTATGAATTGTTTTAGGAAAATAATTAGATGACAGATTTTTGGAGGGTGGAGGGTCTTGCAGCTGATCATCTGAAACCCATCTAGCCTATGAATGCAAGACGTGGAATGAAAGCACCTGACCACAGAAAGGTACTGCATCTCTGTACAGTCTTCCCGGCACACTTCTGCTACCTTCCAGAGGTATCCAAAGTGCAGGAGCATGCATACGTGCACCATCCCTGGGCTCAGACTGTAACTCCGTACACTTCTGCCCTAGTCTGTCTAGACAGGCACGCTCCATTCCTGACGCTGCCCAGCACCTCACTGCTATTGCTGCAATGGTTCACCTCGGGGCCCTCCTACACACGGCTGCCCTGCCCGGTCTGTTACGCTGTACACTAACTCAAGGAGGGAGAATACAAAGACCTGTTCTACTCCCTCCTTCTCTTGTGAGAACATGCTCTAGTGTCCAGCTTTTATGAAGAAGCCTGTGGAAGGAGAGGTTGGTCTGTTCAGCAGCACACACGCTCCAAGGAGAGGGAAGATGCGGTTGTTGCCACTTCCCATAGGTTCTGAGCGTATTCCCAGCCTCTCTGCACAGTTGGCTCCAGACCTCATAGCGCGAGTGAAATGCTTCTCCCCGTAATAATGCCAACACTGTTGTATCAGTGGGACGAGCTGCAACAGAGCTCTGGGATAGGGGGAGGAGGATAAAAACCTTTCATCCTATTAGGAGCTGTGAGGTTCCGAGAGCAGATCATTGATAGCATTGCGTGTAGCTTATCTTCCTCCTCCTCATCATCGTCAACAGAGGCAGAGCGGCTGGCAGCTAAGTGGTGGTAGTTAATAGTTACTGCTCAAAGAAAATAGTGAAAGAGGAGCATAAGAAGAGAGAACTCGATTCTGCGGGAAAGCTCAAAAGGACATGTTCAGCAAAAACAAAGGATTTGAATCCTGCCCTCTTCTCGAAGGCACAAGCTCCTGTAAATGGGTGTGAAAAACGAGCTGCTTAGGAAAAAGCATGCTCCACCAAACACAGGCCAGCTTTTGACTGTGCACAGGCTGTGTTCCCAGAGCACACACGTCACATCACGGCAATGGAGAAAGCTCCCAATGCCAGCCTGCAGTAGGCGAGTATGCTTTTTAGCAGAACTCCACGGGAACTCCAGGTTTCAACTAGCTTCTGCCCTTCACCATGCCCCTGCCAGCGCTGTGGCCTCTCTTCCACTCTGAAACCTGTGCCAGATGCGGCTGGACAGCAAACAGGCCGCTCCCCAGCTCCGTCCGGCACTGCGAACACCCGCGGAACAGCCTCCTCCTGCTCAGGACGCCCGAGGCAGGAGCCAGCTCGCTCTGCCTCGCACCCAGCAGGCAGCTCTGTGCTGAATGTGCCCACGGAATCTGCAGTCCCCTTGACTCAGGCAAAGGCAGAACATGCTTTTGCTGGTGTGTGCATGAACTTACCTGTGCAAATCCGGAAGCCCTAATAAAGCATGGCCACCACTGTGGTTCAGTCCCCTGGGGTAAGGAGGGTTCAGCTGAGATTTCTGCTTTATCAGCTGTAGTAAGTCCCAAATCAAATCCCCTGTAAGCTTTAGGGTCTGACCTTCCTGGGAAACTCTTGCTTCTTTGCCAATGGGAATAAAACTGAGCATGTTGTTTGGGAACTAGCTCAAATGCCTTCTTGCATGTACGGAACTTGTATTCACTGATGACATGAGGTGGTTTGGTGCTCAGGAATTCATTTCGTTTCCTTGGAAGAGGCTTTATTAATGTTGTTAAGTTCTTGCTTCCAAGCCAGAAAAACTTAGCCCAGGGAGTTCTTGGGGTACTTTAAGAGTTGAGGTTATGTTTTTTTTCTAATAACAACATTATGAGCAAGCAATGTGGCCAATAAAAATATCCTCACTTCGGGAGGAAAATTGCTCTTGGCTAGTCAAGCGATCTTTTTGCTTTTAGTCTCAGTTTGCAAGCCCAGGGGAGTATTTTGAAAACTTCCTCTGTAAAACACAGAGTAAATATAAATAAGATTCCCTACCTCAACTACATTTCCACTAAGACAACAAGTTTCATTGCATTAAGGAAACCTACAGTAAGCTGTACCTGTTGATCGCAATTATCACACAATGAAATTTTGTGACAGTTTCCACCCCCGTCCCCAAGAACCTGGCTTATCAGTTACCTTCAGTTACTTCCCAGGATATTACTTCAATGTTTTCTTAGCTGGTTTTGCGGGTTTTATTTGTTTGTTTGTTTTTTTAAACAAAGCAGAACAAAGGCACTCACTGTTTTCATGCTTGTGTCCTGGATAGATAATTCTGAACACATAGTCTGTAGAAGTGTCTTCAGCTGGCATTTCCTCTAGGTCCACTGATTTGTTGCTGTTCCGTTTTCGAAGCTTTGGAAATACTTTACCCTAGACAAAATAATGATTCCACACATTCAGCTACGAATGACTAAGCGCAGAACCAACTAAGTACTTTAGACATCTGGCATCTTAAATCTTAAAACTAAACTTTCAATGTTGGGAGGGGGTGAGGGAGAAAACAGTATAATCATACACAGCAGGTGGTGTAGGGGACCTTAACTTTTCTGCGTACTTAAACCACAGACAGTGTTTTCTTGTAATCCACGGGAGTTGGGCACGGGCTTCTTTAATAACCCAAGCCTCTGGCAGCAAGTATGTCCCAGTCCATTTGAATCCCAGACCCTATCATTTGGGTTCATATTTTGATACAAGAGCAGATTCCAGTTTATTGCTCAATGGGGCAAAGAAGGTATGAACCATTTTTACAGACTACCTGTGTAAGAATCAAATTGAACTAAATGACGTTACTTTGCCTCCCACTTTGATTTCCAGCTGCTTTATAGCAATGTCCAGACCCTGTGGAGCAGGATGCTGCTGCACAAAGACACTAAGATCAGCCCCACCACAAACAGCTCATCAGAAAAGGCAGTACCTTGCCCTGTTGGGACCAAAGTGGCGGCTCCAGCTGACCACGAGGCAGAAGACCATTTTCCAGACAGGAAAGAAATGCGAGGAGGTGACCTCCTTGGGGGAAGTGCAGCGGAGGTCTCTGAGTTCCATCCTGACTCACCAAGACTAATGTCCATCTGCTTTCTGCTGCAAAGGAGGACAAGGGAAGTCCACAGTGTTACACTAGAACCTCTACTTGTTGCTCTTACCTTCCAAGTAAATTTTCTCTATGATCATCTCTAAATAGATAAATAAACCTCTAAGTCACAGTGCAACCTAGGGATGATCTCAGTCCTTTAGTCCTACAGAAGCTCAAGATATGAGCAAACTGTGACGAGCCTCATGCAGTGTCCTGGGTTTGGCTAAGCCACGACATGCAGAAACATTTAAAGTGATTCTGAACGCTAATATAACAAATAACAAAGGAATAACTAAACTAAGTCTCTGGTGTATGACGTAGCTCGACAAAGGACAGGCAATTTAGAATGAAAAACAACCTAATGGATACAACCAGAGGCTGTCAGCTTTATTCTTGTGAGAATTAGCAAATCACATTCCCTGTTGTCAGTATTTCTCATCTATCTTCACTGTCACTAGAAATGTAGCACAAATATGAAAAACCACCCTGGGCTCTGGATACTCTTTTAAGCATAATAATCTGCATCTTGTACAATTTCCATAAGACTGTAAGTGAATTAGGTCCTTAATTTCCTTTTCCAAAACTGAATGAATGAGGCATCTGGAGCCACCCGGGTAAAGGGGGATCTCTAAGCGCAGGATGTGTTCCACAACCTGGCTGTGCAAGTGCCAGTCTGGTAGGTGGGGGCTGCGGCAGGACCGCCAAGGGTCTGTCATCTTGTGCAAACAACAGAAACCGTGTTGTGTATCTGCCTGGCACCTGTTACTGAAAAGCTTTCTCAGTGAAGAACAGCAAAGGCCATCACGTTTCACGTCTGTCATTTAATTCCCCTTTTCCTAAGGAACGGCCTCAAAGCGGAGTGGTGATGCATCTGACCAGCCAGTGAAACGCTGGACAGGCGCAACGTGTCCTGGGAACGCTGATCCAAGGGGGGCACACGGACCTGAACTAACGCTGCAACTGTCATCCTCTACCAGGCAGGATTCTCGTTAACATTCGTCCCCATGTGTCCATAACTAGTTAGAAGTCTTAATGACACTGAGGGAGGAAAAGCTATCATTCAAGTGGCTCTCCTGCTTACGTGTTTTAAATCAATACACATAAACTGTCTTCTAAAGCAGGCTCTTAGTTCAAAAGGTCCTTTAGTCCAACTGTGACTCAAATCTGACTCCAGACACAATTCCTAACTGTTCCTTGTCATTGCTCTGGGATTTTAACTTAAGACTTGTGGTAAGGAAAGCAGTGGGAGAGACGTGTTGTTGCAGATTCCTCTCCCTGTATTGAGCAGAATGGGCTAGTGAGAACTCAATGGTCGGAGGGCGACAGGGTGGCTCTGGTTACACTCACTCCCTTTCTACAGGCTGATGATCCCACTGCAGACGTGGCTGACAGACCTGCTTTTTCTCCCCCTTCTCCTTTTTTTATAATGAAGGATCATGCTTAATAGAGCCAAAGCTTCTATGTTTAATACCTGCTGCTGACCGTTTCCCAGAAGTGCTGTTCTGCACAGATGACTCAGGAAAAACAAAGCACACAGCAAAAACTGAGAACATAGAAAGCAACTGACAACTGGAGCGGTGTTCGGCAGAGGAGTTCTTACCAGGCCTTTCACTGAAGGCATCTGAAGAAGAACAATGGGCTGCCTCCTTTTGCAATAAACCCCTAAGGGGCACCATATAAAATGGAGGCAGCATTAACATTCACCTGGCAGAAAGGGGCCTTGGGAGCACCCCCGCGCGAAGAAGGTTTATGCTTACGTTGCTGATGGCAGTGAATGCAGACGATCTGGCTGAGTGGCACTATTAACGCGTAGTCCCAGTAAACACTAATAGGGAAGGAAAAAGTGCAGGCAACATTTTTTTTTCCATATTCAGGAGTGCTTGCAGATCCAAACACCCAATAAAAAGACTCTGCTAAGTTAATAACTGCTTACTAAATTTGGTCAATTAAGATAAATTAATAGTCAAGTAAAAGGCAAAGGAACTAGTTCTCCACAGCGGATACATCTGGCACCAGCCTTTCCATAACCTCCCTTTCCTTCTTCACCTCCCCTTTCCCCCCAGCGCCCCATACGAGGTTACAACAACGCTTTGGCTAAGATTACAATGCCTAGGGCACAGCCTTCATGATGGCCTTGGGGCTGGGTTTCAGGACAGCCAGGTTCGGTTCTGTCTCGCATTTGTGGGCAGCAGCACATAAATCCATTGGGGCTCACGCTTGCAGATGAAACACTGGAAACAGCTCTGAGAGAGGTTGTGAGAACAGCCTTGACAGAGTTTAGCAATAAAAGCAAGGGTAGAGGGCTTCATTAATGTTCTATGAAAAAATACACAAAGTTTTAGAAAAAGAATGATGTGGATTAAGCATTTGAGAGCACTGTTCCGGGGCTGAAGGAAGACATACCTCCTCTCCCTGAGGAGACATACCTGCCTGGTTCAAGACTTTACCTGTCTTTCCAGTGAAGCAGAATGCCAAATTAGATTAATGACTGATCTAACAAAAGATAATGACATACTAGGTCTCTTTTGAGACTGAAATTAGCCATGCTTGCCAAGTGATTTGTGACCCTCTGAAGGTACTAGAGTTGTAATGACAGAAGGTGGCATTGAGCCTTTGCTCCCGAACTCGTGGCAAAGTGGGCTTTTGTTTTCCTTTTGAAAAGGCCTTATATCCAAGTGCATTAGAGGACTTTTGGAAAGTTGCTTCATCTGTGGCAAAACAGGAACCGAACCCAAGCTGCCTGACACCTCAACTTACGCCCTATTCAGAAGCCTGTCAGTTAAATCAGCCGTGTTACACTTAGGTCATATTGCCAAGTATACAAGAAATAAACACTGCGAATGCTTCTGATCTTTTCCTGAACGCAATGATTACCTTTTCTCCAGCTCTGAATCTCCAAGGGTTCCATTCATCAGCTGATTTGGAGTCCATTTTAATGTCAAACTATCTGCTGACTGATGGAGGGAGAGATACCCAGGAATTGCCTCCAAGTCGTCTTTCTGTCCACAGAAGCAACAGACAGACAATCCAAGTGACTCCAGTGCACAGCTATAATTGTCCTGTTCCAGTCTTCCTATGCCCCACAAGTTCCAGAGCAGTGCATTATCTAGCAACTGCTGAGAGAAACATTCATACCAAAAGTACTGGTATTTGATATTGCTATTAGAAAGAAGGGAAAAAACACAGTACAGTCACTGGGTTTATGAAATACAATCCAGTCTGTCTGTTGCTACCTATATGCCCACTTCACAGTTCCCACTGGTCAGGCAGTGAAAGCACTCGCTTACCCTACCTCAGCATAACAGAGTCAAGTGGGAAGGCAGCACTGTCCCGAGGACAGGACATGAAGCAAGCACTTGACCAGCCTAGCTTATATTCTTACCAACACTGCTGACCCCTCAAGTCACAGCCAGGCAGCAGCTGCGTGTACTGGCCCAAAACTCCACGTACTCACCGGCTGGACCAAGACATTGTTTTTCCCATACAAGAGGTGTGTTCGGGAATTCTGGTGCAAAGACTCCACGTACTCTCTTGCCGAAGCAGCAAAGCGATCGTCTGACGTGCTCCCGCTTGAATGCCGTTTCCGGATCTAGTGCACACACAAACACAGTCAAGGCAGATCAGGTAGGACGGGACTGACTGTACCAGCAGGCCAGTAAAACAGGAACAGTTCGTATAGACCCATCTCTGTAGAGTGGAACTTCTTCTGGAGCCAGGAGACCTTGCAGAGAAATGACCTGGGCTCAGACTTTAGTCCTGGATCTCAAACTTTTCTACATACAGACAAAGAGGACACTTGGGCCCAAATGGACTTCTAATCTGTGATAAACGCTCCATTACAGAAGAGAAAATAGAGGTTGTTCTAGATTCAGATCTCTCCCTTCTGGGGTTGTTTTTATCACCAACTTGTGCCTTAACTCAGAAATAGCTACACAGTAAATACCTACTCCCAGGGCTGGGCGCTTCGAAGGAGAGTCTTGGCGGCCGTGCACTCCATGGATCCGGTGTCGCTGAACCAGCTCATCGGCTGAAGGGTCTGTCCAGTAGTGATCAGCTGTTTTTAGCTTGGTGTACTCCAGAGCACACGGTCCAACTGAGGAAACAGCCCAAGAGAGAAACCTTCTGAGTCTGTTCGGAAACATACCTAGTCTTATCCTGCTGGCCAAGTACTGAAAGTGAGATTTTCTTCTCAAGCCAAGTGGTATTAATGATCACCTAACGATCCTGCAGGATCAGCCCATAACATAGACAATATACATAATAACGTATTGGGTCCTACTACCTAGGGCTGTATAAAAATATTCCTGCAGGACACAATACCCTGACATAGCAGCATTACTAGTTACAATGTGCCAGCAAGCATTCAGTAAAAAGCCATTCCCATTCTGTTCTCTGATCCAACCAATAATTAATAATAAAAACAAATGACTGGTCTCGTAAGCAACAAAACATCTTCTATGTTGCTCTATTATAAATAGTAAAACTACAGGCTAGAGAGAAACATCACCTTTTGTAACACTACCACAATACAAAATGTTTTAAGAAACAACTGATTTTCTTTAGAATAAGAAGTAATTTGGCAAGAACTTACCTAGGAGAGACGCCAGGATTGGGCCACAAACAGGATCTGCCAGTAAAGCTTCTTTTTCATAATATTTACTAGGAATAAAAGATCAGAGTCCAGTTAAAAACAGTGGCTGTTATTTTTAAAAGCTCGTATGCCTCCCATTAACATGAGTCCATTGACTTTCAATCTAACACGCTCCTGCTAATCAGAAAGCACGCCAAAGGAAGAGGAAGAGGTAAGGGCAGAGAAGCTAGACACGCTGCCACTAACCCGACAATTCCTTCAGCGTCTGCTGGGGCCCCCCAGCAGTGCAGTGGAAGTCAACTGCGTGTGCAGGGGGAAGCATGACCACTGAAGTCATGTTCCAGGTCAGACTTCTACTCAGTAAAAACTGGGGCCAAACGTTCATTTCAAGAGCAAATTCAGACAATTAAATTACCTATGTAAAAGGGAAGAGTTTAGAGTTCTAAGAATTTTACCGAGGCTGAAAATGGGATCTAGGCTGTAAATCTGGAATACTGTGAACATACTGAAGCAGAGCACATTTTCAAAGCTTGGTTTTAGCTACAGCTGTAACACAGACATTCCAGCAACACAATTTTGCTATGATTATCAAATGCACTCTCCCACACAATGGGTCAATAAGAAAACTGTGTATCTACACAGCCAGAGATCGGACCAAAGGGATCCAGACCCCGTATATTTCCTGCATTTGACAGACAGAGGAAAAGCAGTTGCAGGGATTACCTAGAAATCATCAATGCATCCATCTCCTCTAAAAGCTGTAATGGAGCTTGACTGGCTCACCTGATAATCTTGTAAAGAAGAAATGCTGTGTTGGGTTTACAGGTAAAGAAGGCTTTTACAACATGGTGTGTCCTGAACTATTTTCAAAGATAATTAAAATATATCGTAAGAAAACTATGGGGAAATTTATTTGGCCTATTTTAGACATCTGCTTTAGAATTAGATCATTTCCTAAACTATATCAACAACACTGACTATACCTCCATGGAGCATAAAAGGAGCCTAGAACAACCAGCTCAGTAAAGCTACACTGTAGACTTTTATATATATATAATATATACATATAACAATCTATAGTTAACAAGATGACCACCACCCCTACTTTGGATCCATACTGTGCCCCTGATCAGCTGTGTAATCTCAAGCAAGTCACTTCCTCTTAGCATGCTCATTCTGCCTCATCTATTTTTGAGCTGAGCTCTTCAGAGGCAGGAGCTTGCCCTTTCCTAAATGTGTTTACCCAGTATATTTGATTTGGGGCTTTGGGCACTAACACAATATGGAGACAAACAATAACTCTCTGCAAGCAATTTTGTCAGTTTTCCACAGAGACCAAGAGATCCACACATTCTGAAACATCTCTTCCATCTGTGAGGAATGATCTTGAAACACTGTCAAGAACAATGAACTCCTACAAATAGTAGCTCTTGCAGTGACCCCAAAGTCTTTTCATCACAGCAGGCAAAACTGATTTATAAAATCACATAGCCAAAAAATCAAAACACCCAAATTGCTTGAACTGTCACTGTCCTCTGCTGTCTCTTCCACTAGGTGGGGCTCAAACTCTAAACCACCCTCTCCGCCTCAAGAGCAGAAGAGCTGAAGGACTTGGACATGGAGCATTTGAGCAGTAACATCACAAAAATGCATAAGAACAAGCCTTATGCAGAGGTTCGTTTTATTCACTAAGTCTGGTCCTCAGAATCACACACCTGCAGGTAAGGACCTGATCCTAACTCGTTTGAATGGATGGAGAAGGCAGTAAGATGAACATCTACAACACGACAATTGAGACCTAACTCTCCTGTTATGCTTCCAGGTGAATTAATGTGGGAAAAAAGTAATTAAAAAAACCTTGTATCCGTGTATCAGCAGACACACTGATACAGTGGACTAAAATTATTTCATTAACTATGTCTCTGGGACACAGCCAACCCTCCCATTGTCTCTTCTACACACGGCTCTTAAAACAAACTGGCATTAGATACTCCAGAGCAACAGTTTTCTCTGAACAGCACCAAGACCTTTCTTCCACTCACTTTCTTTTTAGTGGCAAGATGGATCATAAAAATAAAGCTGATGACAAGGAAAACAGTAATGCAAACTTGGAAAATACTGTGAAAGTAAGTTCCTCTGCCCTAGCTCTCTTCCTTGTTCAGATCCAAGGGCTCTGGACAGCCAAGAATACGCCCCTCCAGTGCAGAATCACAAGAGCACCGCTGAAAACAAATTGCAATGGCAGTTGGTACAGACATACTTTTCTGGGAATACATCAAGCTTCAGGGTTCCTACATTTCTCTTCTTATGGGAAATTGTCCCCAGTGTGGCCCTTCATTCTTCTCAGTTACAGGAGGGTAGGAAGGCACAAAGGGCAGAGTTAAGAACGACCTCTTGGGAAAGCAAAGCTAATGCTCGACAGTAGGAAGTGATGACAGAATATGTCATAGAACAGAGAAGACTTGTCTTTTCCTCTTAGAAAGTCCCTGTGGATTACATCCGTAAAGCGTTGATGCTTTTCTCTGGTTTTGCAGGGGAAGCTTCACTTTGCATAAAACTTGAATTTTCTAAAAAGGAAACATGATTAAAAGACCCTTTTCTTCACAGCCATGAGGGTTTATGTCATAACTCTTCCTGTTGTAAACTCATTTCCTCTTCTTTTATATACAAAGGGCATTTTCTTCCCTGACATCCTACAATTCCAAAGGATTATTTTTAACTAATCTATGTAAATTAAGCACTCCTGACCTATTAGAAGACATTTCTATTCCCCTAAGTCACTGTGGTCTAGGCCCCATTAGAACCTGGGCACCTAATATCTACTGAAGCCTAAGTTGCCTAAGTGAGTGGAAAGGATCAGGGCTTCACAGGCTTCTGAATGCCTTGCTCTTTATGGTAGCACTGTTCAATACTGGCAACTTTAGAAAATATCAAAAGAAGCCCTTAATAAACTGCAAGTTAGTTGTTTAGCCGATTTCAGCGTTAATGGTTCAAAACAAAGTACAATGTCTTCTAAATGTTTGTGTATCTGGTTTTCTTCCTACCAGAAGTTTGCACTGCAGAAATTTGAAAAAGACTTCTGATTAAATCCCTTGTTGCAGATACCTACACACAGCAGCCCAACAGATCCCTCTGCTTCCGATTCTTTCCTTACCTGCAGTTATCAACAATATACTGCACAATCTTGTCGAGCACTTTCTCAATCAATGCTGTCCGAACCCAGATGTGTTTGATGGCCTGCAGTGTCAGGACAGGGGCTTTGCTCGTGGTTGATCCCTGCCTCTTGAGGGGTTCCTGCCCACTTGGCTGATTTTTCCTGCAAAAGAAGATAAAGTAAAAGCAGTCAGAATTCAGACTCTTCTCACAGAAAGCTCTCCAGTGTAAGACTGCAGGGAGAGATGCTGGAATACACAGTATGTATCTGACAAATGCGTATCTGTATACTACCTGTCTACATCACCACATTAGCACTCGCTACCACTGGGGTTGCGGCGGTTTAGGCAGTCCATCATCAGGGATTTTCTGAAAATCGTGGCTCTAACTAATGATTTAGGATATCTCGGTTCTGAGTTACAAATAGGAGACATCTGTAAGGACTACCTAATTCACAGGCAGATGTTAAACAAGATCTAAAAAAGCCCCCAACCAGGTCTATATCAGGTATCTCGGGCTAGACAGTCAGCTACCAAAAATATCTTTACTTCTGGAGCTTTAGCAAAAGCCTAACAGCCTTTTTTTTGGAGCTTCTCCAAAACTCCCACATACTAGGCTGAAAAGAATAGGCTGTAAATCCATTGCAGACTATACACCCCAAAAGAATGAACAAGAAAAAACCCAAAACGCAAAGTGCAGCAGAAAAGAAGTGGCACCTGATCAATACAAGTTTCCTTCTTACCAGAGCTTCACGTTTAGTTGGGAAAGCCACAGTGAGGATGGTAAAAAGAAGATTCTTGTCTCCCAGATTTCTGTGGGAAAAGCTAGCCACAACCCCAAGACAACATACAGCGGTTTCAGCATGAGATATTCCCACTGAGACCAGAAGCATGGAGCAGGATTTGAGATAACGCAGGCAGAGCTTTTCCAGGGACCTCCTGCCATACCATCATCAGGCAATCCTTGGGCACAGGCCCATCTTTTCATTCTCTCTGTGAAGCGCCATATATAGCTATAGCACAGTCTGTGCTAGTCTCTTGGCAGTGAGATCCTATCTCCTACCACCTACAGAATGACAACAAGACAACTAAGAGCTAAGCAACACCAAACTGAGAAACCAGAACTACAGCAAATGAGCATCAAAGCCAGCTGGGAGCTTGCTTACAGCCAAGACCCCTTGCTTGTTCCTACAGCAAAGCCAGCACAGCACCTCAGAAACAGGGAGCTTAATGNTGCCTTTTAGTGGCAGGATGGCAAGCTGGCTATTTGAAGCAGAATCGCTTTCCAAGTGCAGGGGCTGCTCAACACGGCGGCCTCTGAACCTTGCGGAAAGCTGTCATTCCTTTCCGTGGAGTCATCTGCTGCCCAGAAGATCTACCTGACCCCAGCCCGGTGAGGGACAGTGGCATCTCGTGCCCAGGCGTGCCGTGGGAAGGTGTTCTGACATGAAGGGATGGTACTTTTCTTTGTAGACCCCAATTTGCTGTGCTTCCTGCCAAGCCACTGCACAGTTTCATGTGGTTGGAGCTGCAATTCGCATCATGCCAAGGAGCAGCTCTGTGCCTTCTCAGCACAACACACGTGCTCTTATCCATGCCGGGTGTCCTGCCACAGCAAGCATCCACACAGTAATGATGTCCAAAACACATTTTCATACTGACAATACTCCCTTCGCTTCTTTGGTAGCACTGACGCTAATTATCACTTGTCACTGTTGAGATAATTAATGGCCTGAACTGATTTGGAATCGGAGACTGATTTTGAAGCTGAATGTGCTGCCTACAGCTTTGCAGTTTCTAAAAGGTGACCCACAACAACGGGTTTGTTCTCTGCATTCCTCTTTCCTGCTGCCTAGCAAAGTAGCTGAAACGTGAATGTGTGTTCCTTCCTCCCTCCCCGCTAGCTTTGGCTGCGGCATTAGCTGTGTAAGGCAAGATGACAACACTGCTCCATACTGAATGCCTAACATGCAGCAACAAGTCACAATGCACAATTTTATAAGGCGGCACCAGCCACAGAGAGTCTCCCGTGACAGCACCGGTGGGGCACTGCCCCACGTCCTCTCCTCCTAAAGAACATAATGCAACTAAGCCACGAGTCCGCAGCGTAGAAAGCCGTGCCAGCCCTGCCACACGCGATGACATCCTGTGACGGGTCCCTACTCCTGCACCAGGCAAGACAATGCAGCTGCAGAAGAACGGTAGAGCTGAGCTCTGGGAGATGTTCCTGCTTCTGCAGGTTTGCCTTGGCTCTCCATACACGGCACGGGGCTGGCAGTGGAAGAGTAACCCTCTTAATCTCTTTCCCAGAAAATGTGCCCCTTAAAGTGGCAGAAAAGGTGGTTCAATTTTGTCCTAATGGAATGAGAAACTGTGTTCAACAATCCGCAGCAGAAAATCCATGTGCTCAAACGATCGTGTTCTTTGACAGCACTCGGGTCCCCTTTCAGTGAGGTGTTCAACTACAAAGGCTCAATACTTTACCGGGGTGCTGTTTTGAGTGAGATCTGTAATTCCCCTCCGCGTTTACAGACCCGAGTCCTCCATTAGGCCACGAAAGAGCCTCGACAAGGCAACATACACACCATGACAATCCCAAGTCAACAAATACACGACACCACTACCATCAGGAGAATTCAAATGTGTTTAATTGCATCCCAAAAAAAGGCTTTCTTAAGCCACAGCCTCAGCAGCAATTAGACTGCTACAGCACTTCCGTCTCATTTTATACATTCTATGAAACAAGTCCACCCCCTGCAGCATGTCCTAATAAATTCTCTTTGCTATGTGTATTTTCTACAGCACTTAAAATCTGTGGTTGTTAATAGCTGAAAAATGCACAAAATTTCCCCAAAAGAAACGACTGAATTTAAGTTCATTTGCTCCTTTCTGTTAGAGGACATAGCCAAAGGTCTATGGTGGCTAGAGCAGCGTTCGTGTGGGCTCTCACCTGAGGAGGAAGGCTGGGGAATTTTCAGTAGAGAGCACCCTTCTTCCCAACATTAAAAAAACTAAAATTAATAAAATCCCAGTCTATATCAGTAGGCATGCAATTAAAAGAAAAAAAAAAGATATGTACTTGTTAAAAGCTACACAACAAAGTTTGATAATTAAAAGTCTAATAAAGATAAATGCCAGAAAAATGTACAGAAATGTAAGTAGAAGTGCTAATTTAAACAACTGTTAGTAATGGAAGACTTCAATGCAACACACTGAAGTCAAGCTCTCTTGACAAAGCCCTTCATGCAGCAAGTTGATCAAGAGGCAAAAAGCTCCTGCAATGTACAAAGACCTCTCTCAAGGCTTAGCAGTGCCGCTGCCCTACTGTCTACCAACAGAACAAAAAAATCTCCCCTCCTGAGTTTACAGTACCAGACACTCATCCCCAGGCTCAGGCACTGTGATTCAGTCAGCAGAACCACATCGCACTGCTCACCACCAGCAAAAAGTTTAGGACTTTCAGTAATCTCGAGTCCTTGATTCCAGCAAGCATTGAGTTGGGCTCAAGTCCAGCATATACTTAACTGCTTTCCTATAATCAGTCTTTCGCTGCTGATTGCCTCTTCTTGAGTTCATCCTTCCTCCTATCATTCTTTGTATCCATTATCTGAACTCCTTCCACCATAATACACAAAAATCTTCTGTTACTGGTTCAGCAAGGAGCATGCCAAAACAGCTTTTTCAGTAAGCCTGTTCTTCAGTGCCTCTTCCCACCCACAGCCCACACTTGTCCACCAGACCCTGGCTGCGAGCACTCTCTAAACCCACCAGTTATTCACTTTTGTTGCTTTGCGTGGGCTGGATGTGCTGATCTGCTATGCTGAGAAGCAAAACAAAACACCAAAGACCCAATTCCCATCCTCTGCCCCCTTGTTAGCTGTCGGCTTGATCAACTTTTGCCTTATAGTTACAGACACTAGAGACACAAAGCTTCAACAAACGTGGCCAAGAAAGCCCCCCTTGCCTTTACCAAGCAGCCTCTGTATCTTCTCCACGCCACACACACCCCGTATGGACTTTGGTGATAGAGACCTCGGCCTCACCTGCTTTCCACCTGCTGCTGCAGCTCCTGGACTTTCTTGCATACGTCTCCAGCTACGGCGTACGTCTTGCCAACCTTGGTGAACAGCGCAGCCACCTTGTCAGTCCGCAGGAAGCCGGCAGCCCTGCGCTTCAGCATGTGCAGGAGACATGCTTCCACAACACCTGCGAGAGAAGAAAGGAGATCCAGTTAGGGGTACTGCTGCCCTCCAGTCTGCTCCGCGGTGAACGCCGTCTCCTAACACCCACTGCTCGGGTGTGCAGGCAAGAGAACAGAGCCGGGGGAGAGACAGACAGACTGACCAGATCTCAGAGTCAGAGGATGCAAGCACGTGTGTGATCTGCAACAATGAGCTCCTTGTGAGTTACAGATAATGTCAGTACATAAACGAACAAAGGGACTGAAATATCTCCCACTATTTTCACAGCATTTTATGCACGTCACAGTGTGAAAGAAGTCCTGATTCTACCGAAAATGACGCTGAAGTCAAAACTTCTTCTCAACTCCCTGTGGCACAGCCCAGTCCCCTAACTCAAGATACAACGAGCTAGAAATCTGCTTTTACTGATGATCTGCTTTGAGCAGAGGCTTCCATCTATCTTTGTGACTTTCTGCATCCATTTCTCCCACTTGTATTTATCCATCTGGTCTGGTGTTTGGAATGAGGACTAATTGGAGGTCATGCTTTCCTGTTATTTGCTACTCATGCTTAAATCATGTTGTAGTAATTTTAGCACTGGCCTCTGAAGAACGATACTGGCAAACACACACCTCATTTAAGTTACAGAGTTCAGGTTCAAACCTGAACCAATCTCCGAACGTGAGAAGTTGCTATATTTAATCAGCTACTGGCACACAGTCGATTGCTGCGCATCATTTAACCTAGTGACCACAGAGCTTTCACTGCCACAGGATCTTCATTTGCAGAAGCAGGGTAGAACAAATCATCCTTTTATCTGTGATTATTAAAATATTAACTCGTCATGTCTCAAATGGAAGTGACAATGAAGAACAAGACAATGAAGTCATAAAACCTGGCAAGACAGGCTCACCTTCCAACAGAACCCATCATCTAGCTTTGGACAGAGAGATTAAAAGGCCTATGAACTGAGACGAAAATTTAACGCTACTACAGCCTGAGGGGAAACCGAGGTGCAGCCAGGCCTGCAGCTACCACAGATCCATCTGCAGGTTCATCTTGCAGACCTTACTGCGACACGCTCTGATGGTCACCAGCAAAAGGCCGCATCGCGCTATTTTAGCCTTGCAAGACTGTACATCAGAAATCTAACCAGCTCTCATCTAAACTGCTGCAGGAAAAAGAAATGAGATAAATACAAATAAAAAACAAAATAAAACCAAGCCTTTCCTGTATACCAGCTTTTAAATCAGGACTGCAGATGACTCATCCAGTCAACACTGTCCATCAAAAGGTACAAAGGAGAACAGACCAACTCGTTCATGGGGAGAGGAAAAAACCCAACGCTGTCTGCAAGGTATGCACTCACCGAAACCCCCGCGGGCATGCCAGCCCTTACGGAAGGGTCTGTGTTCAGCATCGGGGCGATGCTCTCCTGTGTCTAATGACAGCAGGCAGTCCTGCGGTAAACTGCAGTTAGAACTGCCACACTGAATTTTCATTACGATTAACAAATGGTATTCCATCTGCTCTGACACACGTTGCATCTCTCCCAAGATTCGGCAGCTAATTTTGAAAGAAGGAAGCATTTTGATGCACTTTAAGCCCGATATTGTCAGGTGCTGAGCATTTCCTGAAGACTCCCCCCTGTTATTGCACTTAATCGCCTCCAAACCCTGTCATACCTGAAAGCCTGTGTCTGAAAAAGACCTATCCTCACTGCTCAGTCCCTGAAGACCAATCTAGGTCCCAGGCAAGACTGAACCGCACGTACAAATACCTCCTGCATTCAGCCAGCCTAGAAGCGAAGGCAGTCAGGAGATCACAGGCTGCGTCCGTAAAAATGTCCCCTGCATCTCCAGCACTGCAACCTATTTCTTTGCTTTAAAAGACTCAAGAACAACCTGCTGAATGAATGCAAAAAATTCAGAGAAGCGTTTATGAGGTATTAATAAGTTCATGTTTTGTGTCTTATCACTCTGGAAAAAACAAAAGTCTAATTTGCTTCCTGCTATCACATCCTTACTACACAAATTAACCTAACGCCCATTCAGAAAGCACAACCATTTGCTCTTAAGAGTGCAGAAAACAGCACTAGAAAAACAAATTGGAAATGAGCTGTGGGATAACCATGCCACTATTCTGCTTTCAACTGTGAAGGCAGATAGGTTTTTAAGCAAAGTAACATTGGATAAAATCTGACAGAAGATAAAATTTCCACAGAAAGCCCTAATTTCCCTATGAGGCACGCAGTGGAATTAAATACTGATGGCTTGGGGATTTGGGATTGTTCATTTGTAATGATTTTTAGTGAGACACAACTAACATAAGTCAGTGAAGCCAAGTCTTCTAATTGTAAACCCTGAATTCATTTTCTGTAATTCATTTCTTCTCCTTCCTAGTCCTAAGTTTATTTAGACCTCAAATTCTTCAGAATAAATTTGACATATTCCCTTTTGCACAACCCATATGAGAAGCACAACTGAAACTCCAATTTCCTTTTAAAATGAAACAAGAGACATGTACTATTTTAATAGGCTCTCCTCAGGCTGCCTACTCTGAAACATGTCACGCAAATGCTGTTGGCAAGCATGCCAAAAGCACAGGATCGTGATGCACTGTGCTGTGACCAGCTTCTTCCACCGCTCAGACAACAGGGACAATTCAAACAAACACAGGAAAACCCTACACACACAGCACCACCCTCCAATAAATGAGTAACACGGGAGGTTGGCAAGCCGTGTGGAAAGCAGGACAGCTGGTATTAATGAATAGCACATCTCGTACTTACTGATAATGAAGAACTTGGGTTTTTTCCTTTGTTTTGGTCCTGCGTTTTCTTTTTTTCCTTTTTTTTTTTTAAATAAATAAGAACATCTGAGCATTCACAGCATTCGGTTGATGTCTTCAGCATAAACGCTCATACTGTGCAAATCCACATCCCCTTCTGTTTGCAGGGCAAATGGACAAAGCTGCTGTTGTGTTGGAGAGTGGACAAAAGAAATACCGGCCCATCCATGTTATTTCCATGTCGTGGTAACCCAGATAAAACCTCACTGTGTGGTACAACAAGGTATTCATACACTTTTACACCCATGGCCTCTCTGAAAAAAACCAACACGATTCACCATTCTTTGTGATCCCTCATGTAATTGCTTATTGCCTTCCACCTTCACTCTAAACAGCACAGAGAAACTGCTGTTCAGATGGAGAGAGTACCCTAAATTTTAAAAAACTGGTTATTACTTTCTGTATTAGACTAAGGTTCCATTGTATCAAGTGCCGTATAAACGCAGACTGAGAGACAGTGAAACACATATAGGTAAGACTGGTAAAAAGTAGAAGAAAACATGTCTAAGTTTATCTCACTTTTTGCAGTGAGAGAAGACCATTCTTGAACATGTAAAAGACTTCTCAGGAACAGAGAAAGATTATTCAGCCTTTACCCCTTGTGAGATGGACAGTAAGCCACTGTGTTTCTCCTCTCCACCATCTTGCCAAGAAGAGAACACCACTAACCCCTCCGTGGCTAGGGCTTTGTTGCAGCTGGCCCTGGGCTAGGCTGGAATAACTGTCCTAGCACTGCTTACTGCTGTTTGCAAAGAGGGTCCTGCCTGGGCTGAACCCAGAGGAGTCCTAGCCTGGGAGAAGCAGAATCCAAAGATTCACTGAGATGTTGTACGACAACAACGGAACTGAGGCCATCGGCGCTGCTTTTGCAGACTCCCGTTAGGCATCTCCTAGGACATGAGCTTGATTGCATCAAACAAGGCTGCCGAGCAGCGAGTCTGGCACCGCTTCCCACGCTGGTATGCTCCCCAGCCAGAACTGCACCTTCAAAACACAACCACCCCCTTGCCTTTTCACCCATTTTACGCACAAAAGCCTAAGCGTGGCACTGTTCCTGAAAGGAGGTCCGGGATACGTGGGCACATCCCTGCTCGACCTCTCTCAGCAATCAGCCTGTACCAGGAGAGACCCGCTACAACCAAAGCACGTCTGGCGGTGGCAAAGGCAATGCCTGCGGTCCTGCCCACGCGGGAGCCCAGCGCTGATGACAACTCAGCAAGCCAGGCTGTTCCCACTCACAGGAGGAGGGAGCATCTGGGCATCTACCGCAGCAGCAGCGGGGGCGAGCGCTGTTTGGTTGCCCATGGGGTTTTGCAAGGCCAAGTGGAGCAGCATGGGAAGAACAAAGAGTGATGACAGCGCGGGGATGATGTTCTCATCACAGTCATGGATCCTGTCTAGCAACCATCACAACAACTCTTAACCCAGCTACTGTTTTGCTCTGTCTTTCAATTAGAAATAAAGAAAATGAAAAAAGAAAAGCAGCTTTCCAGAGGCCTGAAGCAATGCAGCAATAATTGGTTCCAAATCTTAAATGAAGCAACCTGCCTTTAAAAATAACTGCAAAGAAGTGCATTGCTGTTGCTTAGGAAACAGGCTCTCTTACCACCTTAACTGTTGGTTTTTTTTTTCTTTCTTTAAAACAATAAAATATTAATGAAACAAATTTAGTGAAAAGCACAGCAAGCACAGCTTCCATTATTAATAAATGCTGCAGCTGCCATGGAGGGCAATTTCCACAGTGACTGTCCCCCAAGCCCCAGTATTTAATTATTCCATTGTGACATTTCCATCACAAGGACTGGCATAACGTCAGCCCCCAGCTGACTGTAACACACGTGCAGTGGTTATTTGCAAGGGGAGAGACACTGGAATCGGCTGCTGGATTGCCTCAAAGCGTATGTGCCATGGGAGGAGAGATTACTGCACGTGTCCAGTTCTGTGTGTAAGGCACCCCGAGATCTGCGTTCAGGTTTTAGTCCCAGCCTGTGTGGCCTTCAAGTGACTTCATCCTCCTCTACTGCACCCACAGACAGAGGCTGACAGCGCTGTCTGCCTTCAGGCGTCCCATCCAGGCTCCTTTGTACACGGGAATTATTCCAGAACAGCTGACTGACTTTACATCCACATCCGACCTGAATTAGCCTTCAAACACGCAGTGGCTTCTACCCCGTTGAAGTACGAACATTCGAGGCGGGCAGCACGTCCAGCAGCACAGCTGCCCTCCTGCTCAGCGCCGGGGACCGTGCAGATGTCCCCGGGGCAGCATGCAGCAGCCAGGCACCCTCCCACAGCCCGCAGCGGCAGGGGTCTGCTGCCCGGGAGCGTCGAGGAGGGCTCGCTGCCGCTCGACGGCAGACCCTGGTCTCACCGTACCTCGCCAGCATCACCCACAAGCACATCCTCCCGCACGCGCACAGCCAACCTCAGTTAGAAGGGAAATCTGAACACCTCCTGAACAAACCTGCAGAAGAACAGCCTCAAGCTGCAGAATCTTTTAAAAGACACGAGAGGACCTTGACAGCGATGCTCAAACGGCTTTGCAGAGAGGAAGCACAAGGTATTCGAGGACGTCTCCTTAGCTCCACTCACATTTTCTCTGTTTGCTTCTCTTCTGTTTTAACCAACCACAAAAATTAGATTTCTACTTTCTACGCACTGAATTGAAGCAGTAAAAGCACACTTTTCACAGTGAAGTAAAATAGCATTTACTAACTCTTCTTCCTGAAAACCTCCACGTCCCCCCAGGAAAGTCTCTCCTTTTCTGTGCAGGAAAGTCTCCACAGACCCGCTGCTCTGCAGTCGGGCTGCTATACACTTCTTGCATTCTGGTCATCTGCAAGGGAATTAGCCCTGTTCCTTGGCCAGCTCTTGGATTTAGATCAATTCTCCATGGCAGGCTCTCGGCATTCATCTTGTTGGCTTGTGGGAATAGGTGAAAACAAACTGAATTCACTCCTTTATCCTGAATATAATATACCTCCCGCCTGCTGTTTTGCTGGATGGTGTCAGAAACGGCAAGAGATTTTAAGTGAACACACAAACGGGTACGGTGTGCACAAACACCCTCCTTCCCCACTTCCACAGTGCACCAGCAGCACACGTTTTCAATCAGTTGAAATCAATACAGATTACGCATTGCGGCCACGCTCAGAGACACGTGCATAAAACCTAACCAGCATCCAATGAAGACAACATCAAGCATACAAGGTAGAGCTTGGGGATAGGAAAACATAAGCTTGATGGAGAACTATTCTGAGGGAAGCGAGCTGGAGGGTCAGGTAAACCAAGTTTCTGCAAACCCACTTTTCTTTATTTTTAAGAAACCAAAACCAGGTAATCCCCCGGGAGCTGCAAACTGCAGAACGCAGAGCTCAGCCCGCTGCTTAAAAAGACAGCACATAAAACATTTTAGGGGTTCTAGTTAGAAGAGCCTTTGGGACAGGAAAATGAAGTTATTTACCAGTTCTGAAGGCAATGAACCATTTTTCCCCTTTTTGGAATCTGACACTTAAGAGAGATGAAGATTTAGCTGTTTCTGGAGGAACTGATAACATCAGAAAGACATCAACAGGTAGTTTTGTGTACCAACAGGTACTTCGTACACACACACACACACTTTTATTTATACGTCTGCATGCGCACGGACAGATAACTACTGTAAGCTTTCTGAGCATAGCACAATGTGATCCCGAGAGCCTGCTACTGTTGCTATACTTACAACAATAAATACATACAAAAACTGACTACAGAAAAATGCAGATACTCATTACACACAGACTGGAAGAACAGCACTACACTTGGAATAAATCAACACAGCCCAGGTAATTCCCTTGTATTGTTCAGCTGACAGCAGCGACCTAAGAATTCATTAACTCCAGCTGGTTTTGAGGAACATCTCCTGCAGTATCCACCGCTGAATTTAATTAAGTGCAGATATATTATTGACTTACAGCCCAAATAATCATGGTGCCCAACAAGCTTTGAAAAATGTCACGTTTTTATGACTTCAACAAGGCTACTTCTTGCAGGGTCAGGCAAACAACTTCCGTTTACTCTTTTATTACCTTTATGAAAATCTTGACATGGCTTAATGGAGTGTGAAATAAGAGAGCTCCAGGGATGGGGCTGGAAGGGTGGTAAGCAGAGAAAAAAAGAAGGCCTGTGGAAGGATTATTTATGGGGTTTATTCAGCAGATGAAATTTTCCTTAGACAGGAAGAAACACCGCTGCTAAATACCTTGTTTTCATGGAAACTGTGCACAGGGAATAAAACTCATGAGGCTGAAGAAAATAAGACTAAGTGAAAAGAGGAGGATGATAAAGAAGCAATCAGATGCTCGTGATCTCCAGCTGCTGTTGCTTCACCTAGCTAATCACAGATCTGCCCAGTTTGAAACCAATTTCATTCCCCAGACATAGCATGCTCTGTGGCTGAGATACGCATACTGAGGAGACGAGACACCCAGCTGTGCCTGCACACTAGCTAAGCAGCAAGCGACTGCAGAGGAGACACCCAAATTTGCTCCTCTGTCCAAAGGGTACTGCTTTGTGCATTTTATGGAAGAGGGAAAAAGTGAATATCAAGCACGTGCTGAAGTCTCAACCCCCATTCAGCATCCTGTCTTCAAATGTCAAGGATCGTAGACTTCTCCAGTTACTGGGGAATGAACATCCAGGGCTGCGGGGTTTCATGGTTAAGTTCACCGGGACTCAAGCTACATGCATTTTGCTCTGCCACACAGATAGAACACAGACACTGTATTTTCAATAAATCCCTGGGGGACAAAAAAAAAAAAAAAAAAAGATATCTAAATGGACAATCCTCAGTTCAAAAGATAGCTCAGGTTCGGAAACATCAGAGCTGGAAGTTGGTGACTGCCTCTCCAAAATCTTGACCATCAAGCTTCAAGGATCTCAACACCCTTCAGAAAATGGAAGCACTTCCATTAAACACTATTAAGGGTAAATAAAAACTAATGAGGTTTCTCTAAATAATTGAGTATGATCCAATTTGATAGCCCAGGACTAAAGTAAATTGTTTAGCAGAGAGCTCTAAAAAGCACAAGAGATTTTATTTCACTTCTCAAACTAAAAACACATGCAGTTCAAAAACTGTTTGATTTCACATCAGAGCTAATATTCACTCTTTTTTTCCCTCCCCCTCCCTTCATAACGTGCCGCTCATTGCTTTAAAGCGGTCATCTCTGGAGCACAATCAAAAATCTTTTAAATTCACGTGAAAAAATATCTGCCTCCCCTCAATTATGATCATCTCTGGTACTCACTTTGGGCTAATGCGTTTATGAAGTGAGACAGAATCTCTGTAAACTATTTTATAAGCATTATTTATCACTGAAAACATTCCATTTATTTTCCAAATAGGAGTAGTAACACAGGTAGGCTCATATTTTGTCCGACACCTGCATTTCCATAGCAGATTAAGTACATTTTTTTTTTAAATATCCATGCCAAGGGTAGAAAGCCAAAAGGACTAAAATAATAAAATGTCTGGTTGAGCAATGGTTATGTACATCTATTTCTACATAAGTTACATCTCTGTGGGTTAAGGAAAAAAGAAAGACAGGAAACTGAATTCTTAATTTTCTGTCAAGCCTAGGAGCACTGTGCTATTTCGAAGCCTCAAGGGATTCACCTACAGACCCCCAAGCATAAGGCATCTCTTCCTAATGGGGGTGATTTTCAGAGGAGCTGGTAGGCTGCAACTCCCGCTGAAACCAACGGGAACAGCTGGTTATGTGGACGCTCAGGATACTCCAAAAATGAGGTCCAGACTAGCTCCAAACCAAACTCCTGTTATTGAAGGTCTGTTAACACTTTGTTGCCAAACTTTAAATAAGAGGCAGAGAAAGGGCTTCTACTGGGAACTTAATTCTCACCTTGAAAAGAAACAAAGAAGAGTTTCCCACATTGCTGCCTCCTGCGATTTTACTGCAAGTCTGCAGATATTTTATATTTTTCTGAAAGCTTTACCATCCTAAAGCATGCCACTGGGTAAGACATGCATTTAAGAAATACATTTCTATTCCTCAGTTGATTTTATTTTCCTGTCATGAACTTTAATCTAGTCTTGTAATTTAGGGCCATGAGGGAAAAGATTTCTGACTCATGACTTTTCATGGCTTGGGGCTGGCAATCGTGACGTTTGGTGACTCTGATAATGGCTTGGATTTCAGGTCCTGAACGAGAGAAAACAGAATACAAGCTCCAGCATCATGCAGTCATTGGTTCCTAATTAGATCTTCTCTTTCAAACACAATTAACTTTGTGCAAAATGGGATAACAAGTCATCACAAGATCAATGAAGAAAACAATCCCACAACTAACCACATGTTTGTGGTTAACCCTTGTGTATGTTAGCAGCTTGGATTCCTAACCAGCACTACCAGGCACTCCCGCAATCCCGACATGCTATCCGTCCCTGAAATACCCCACATTCCTGGTCTCGAGGAGCCACCAGCCATATTCATGTTCAGAGGTTTCCTGCCTTGCCACTGCTGGCTTTGACAGAGACACACCCAGGATTTCAGCGGAAGCTATTCGATTGTATTCCTGCAAACATTTCCAGACCCTGAAACTTCAGCACTTAACTAAGCTCAGACTAGCACATGGTGGTGTGCTCCAGAAAATCCAGCCACACTACTGCTTTCCTATTGTCCACCACCTCCAAAACCAGTGGAGTCTCATCTGCTTTAGGAAGCTGTGACGACACCTAACGAAGCTCAGAAGTAGCTGTTCAATTGTCCGACAGAAAGTCTAATCTTACCAAGTGTTTTGCAGATTCACAGCAATCATCTCACATACCGAACTGGCTCTAAAACATGAACAGAACCAAAGAACCATTCTGTTTCTCACAATTTGCCAGTCCTTTCACTGTGAACAGGTATTGACTGGTACAGGGCTATTCCAATTAACACTTGCCGCTGCTTATTTTCCAAGAAGGAAGCATCTTACGCTGATGACTATCCAGGCCTAGGTGCCCTGGGATTATATGCGATATAGGACTTCCACGGTAGGTCTCCTCTCAAGTGCAGAATTAAAGCCTGAAGCACAGCCGCTTCAAAAGCACTCGTGTGCAACAGCTTTCCTCCACTCTGCTTCGGAGAACAAGAAATGCTTGTGCAGTCCTGATGTATGCAGACACTTTTGGAGTTTGAAAGCAAAAGTACACAACTTGAGATACCCTGACAAGACGTACAGGGCATAAACAGTTCAAAGATACTTGTTGCACCAGGTCAGCAACTCCTCTGAATGAGATTTAAAAACTCCACACTCTTAAAACATCTCTGAAATAAAAGTGACAGGACTTCTAGTCTCACATCCCCAAACCCACCACACAGGCCAACATCGCTGGCATCAAGTCCACAGAGTATGCGAGCACCCTGATGGGGAACTCTGGCAGACTATGTGTAATTTGCCCACAGGTTAAGAAAAACAGTGTGTTCAGACTGCTCTACCTGAAAAGGAACACAAATTCCAGTGAGGAGTACTTCACAGCAGCAGCTATTTTCATCCTCAGTCTGGAGTCCAGCTCAGACGTAACACAACCTGTCCCAAGTCAAGAACATATTCTAGCCTCGTTGCACCGAAGGAAATGCGGGGAAGCTGAAGGAACTACTTCACATCTTAGAGGAACATACAAGAGAAACCATACTGAGAACAAGCAGTATGATAACGTTTACCAGTCACCTGGCACATCACGCCGACAGACCGGGAAGCCGTCCACAAAGGGATGTGCCCTGCAGCGTTGGCCAGGAACACACAGAGCACTGCACGGCCGCCGCGGTGACCTCCTCGCCCACCCACCCACCTCTGCTACCATGTCCAGCAACCACCAAAGGTCTCACCAGCGGGTGCTCCCAGCGGGGACTGGACTGGTACCTGGGCAAGCCAGCACTTGGGCCACGCTCAGGCAACGTCTGCTCTCTCTGGGACAGGAGACGTCAGCTGAAAGGGCTGAGGCCATCTCCCCAGTGCGTGATTCACACAGAGCACTGCTTCAAGGACCGCTTATTAACGTGACTTCATTATACCGTCAGCTCCCCCGGCGCAGCGATCACACCCTTCTTTGGTTTCAGGGCTGCAGGCATGACTGAGCGTAGTCACAGATAATGTATAAACACCTTCATTTAATATTCAGATCCAGCTCTGCAGTCAAACCATATTAGCTTTCCCAGTGCCTTACTGGACAGATCATGGCGTGGATTTTGATTTTTTTTCTTTAGAGCTGTGATATTCAAACACAGCATTACCCAGAAATAAAAGGTAATTTTCATCAGTTAATAAGGGAAGAAAAGCAATATGCATACTGGAAACGGAACAACAAAACCCGAGGTTAATACAGCTCAGCCAACAGGACAGGCTCGTCTCCGAGGCTGAGCAAGCCAAGCTCTCTGGGCTCCTCTCACGAGAGCCTCTCTGTTCCTCACCTCTGCACGTCCCATCTGGGATGGACCACAGCACGGAATTACAAGTTCTGCGGTGAGTATTCTCAACAAATCTACCAAGGTGGAAGAGTAACATTCAGAAACAGCAAATTTGATGCTTGGGTTTAAAAGGGGAAAAACATTTCTGGTCTGTAAGTCTGGTCTAGGAAAAAACACAGCTTTTGAACAGATTTGGAAGGCAAAGATAATTAAATGACCCTGAGGTAAGGAAAAATAAATACTTCCAAATGCCTCTGAAATGAAGGACTGTAACCACGACTGGGGGTAAATCAAATTACATTAATAAGTGGAAGTGGGAAGAAACAGCACATGACAAATGTTTAAACTATACCAGAAAAGATACCCAAAGTGTCAAGAAAATAAAAACAAGATCGGAGTTTTGTTGTTCTCGTTGATAGCAGAGCTTCAATGTCTAACAGAATTTGAGTTCACTTTCTTTGCTCGCTGGTTTCCAAGTGGTTAGGTCACCCTCGCGTCGACATCTCGGTATCAACGGGAACGCACGATGCAATGCGGAGCGGAGCGCGGATCTACAGGCCTTCCCTTCCTCGGCAGCAAAAAACGCAGCAGTACGATAAAACCAGAGAAAGCCGCTGGAAACACCAAATCGGAGCCTACGGGCTACTCCCAGCTGACCTGAGCTCAAGTTCAGGCGCTGGACAAGAGCAGGCGCCCGGCGAGCTCAGAAACGCGCGGTGCCATCGCGGGGCTCCAGACCAACCAGCCTCTGGCTGCGGCGTGCCGAACAGCGCTTCCTTTGTGCGACTCCTCCTCCATCACCACCCGGGCAAGAGAGAAGGAATCTGGCTGCGGCAACGAAAAATATTTGTATCTCTGTTACACAGAATGCCCATCACGCTCCAAGGAGGAATAGCCCCGAGAACACCCCAGGGAGGGCCGGCAGCACGATTCCCAGGGACGGTGACGGAACCCCCAGCTCCCTCCTCTCCATTCACAGCCCGAGGAACAAGCGCCGCGCAAACCTGCAGTCCTCCAGGAAGGTTTAAAGGAGGCCTCCAGCACATCACATACCATTCTACAGCTGAAAATCAGAACTGGCCTTTTCATTTCAGCCACAAAGGGATTCTGTACATTTTAATTAATGGGTTTAATTACTGGCAGCAGGTTTACTATTCAGCTTTTCCTGCAGTTCATCCCTTCCCCAAGTCAAATAAAAATCTCCTTGAAAAGCCAAATCCTGCATGTTTGGCAGTGCCCAAGTTACCATTTTTACTAATGTTTACTGCTAACCTTCCCCTAAAATGCAGTAACTACATTCACTTTGACAAGCAGGCATGCTGGATTTACATCTAAACAGCATACATTTTGATTCTGGCACACTCTAGCTCCCAATAATCCACCTGAAGTCTATGGCAACTATTTTACAGCATGAGATTTGAGGATTATTTCATTTAATGGACTCAAAATATTTATTCATAGAGAACAAACTACTGAGACTCATTTCAAACAATATAAAAATACCTTTAAATTATAAACCAGGCCAAGCAGTCAACTCCTATGAATAATCACTTAATTACGAATCAATTCAAAGTTCACATTTCCTTTAAAACAAACACGCAGTGAATGTCGAACATTTTGCACAATTCTAGTTTTTATTTGTCAGCATCCTTGCTACACTTAGGTAATAAACACACCCATCGGAACAATATGCTGTTAACTTGACTGAGGGAGATATTGTCTGGACAAACTTTGTTTTCAGAGCACTTATTGATTTACCTTTAAAAACAAGACATTAAAAATGTACTCTACATTCAATTGCTGTTACTACAGGAGCAATGTCCTTCTGGCAACATGACCCATTCCTCAAGCATCAAGCATGCACGGCCAGGAGAAGGCTCCTCACACACTCCCTCTTCTCTTTCCTCCTCCCGTGAAGAACGCATACAAGCGGAGCACACAGTTTGAGCCATCGGGGCACTTATTACAGCTCTGCTCACGCAGTAAACAAGCAGAACATGAAGTGCATTGGCAAACATCCCGGCGACCCACGCTGTTGCAATGAACAGAGTCCGGCCACCCCTTCCACGTGGATGCAGTAACTTGGATGGATGGCAGAGAAGGACAGTCGGTCTGCAGGAGCCTTTCCCAAAGTTTCTCCTCCTCGATGCTGCCGGAGGCATGCGGACCTTGCGACCCAGGGAGCAGCCGCTGCCTGTGCCCTGCTGAAGGCACCAGCTCTGCCAAGCGCTCTCGGCTGCCCCAGCTCCTCAGGGCTGCCTTGCTGAGCACACAGGACAACCGAGCTCAGCACACGCATGTTAAACGCATCCACTGGAAATGAGACAGCTCTTTGGAAAACATCTAAATGCTGGTTTCAAACAGGAGACTGAAGTGTCTGAAAGCCTTTTTTTTTTTTTTTTTTTTT
>Ga0065711_1001161_pt1 | contig 47236 bp, 16 predicted proteins | sample Hoacrofraction12_FD_59098 | JGI IMG/M metagenome (GOLD analysis project Ga0065711, IMG submission 59098) | Hoatzin crop microbial communities from Cojedes, Venezuela - Epithelial fraction 12 v2 (version 2) | ecosystem: Host-associated > Birds > Digestive system > Esophagus > Crop | place...
ATGAGGGTGGTGAAACACTGGAACGGGTTGCCCAGAGAGGTAGTGGAGGCCCCATCCCTGGAAACATTCAAGACCAGGTTGGACAGGGCTCTGAGCAACCTGATCTAGTTAGCGGTGTCCCTGCTCGCTGGGAGGGGGTTGGACTAGATGACCTCTGGGGCTCCCTTCTGGCCCAAAACTTTCTATGATTCTATGATTCTATAAAATAAAATTATTCTACCTCACTCTTTTCTTTTTGTATTTCAAAGTTCATGAGAAACTTTTTAAAATGTTATTTTAAAAAAGAAGTGTTTAAAAAAATATATTACAGAACCTAATTTCTGAAATTAAATCCCCTGAAAGTATATATAATATAAAAATAGCTTAATAACTATTTTTTTGGTTTGTCCTGGATAAATGCCAGGTGCCCACCAAAACCGCTCTATCACTCCCCCTCCTCAGCTGGACGGAGGAGAGGAATTTTGATGAAAGGCTCTAGGGATGAGACAAGGACAGGGAGAGATCACTCACCAATTACTGTGACGGACAAAACAGACTGGACTTGAGGAGAAAAGGGAGTTTAATTCATCAAGAATCAAATCAGAGTAGGATAGTGAGAAATAAATCCAGGTCTTAAAACACCTTCCCCCCACCCCTCCCTTCTCCCCGGGCTCAGATTCATTCCCATTTCTCTCCCTCCTCCCCCGAGAAGCTCAGGGGGACAGGGAATGGGGATTATGGTCAGTCCATCACACGCTGTCTCTGTTGCTCCTTCCTCCTCAGGGGGAGGACTTCTCACACTCTTCCCCTGCTCTGACATGAAGGTTCCTCTCACGGGAGACAGTTCTCCACAAACTTCTCCAATGTAAGTCTTTCCCACAGGCTGCAGTTCTTCATGAACTTCCACAGCATGGGTCCCTTCCACGATGTTCAGTCCTTCAGGAACAGGCTGCTCCAGAGTGGGTCCCCCACGGGGTCACAAGCCCTGCCAGCAAACCTGCTCTGACATGGACTCTTCTCTCCACAGGTCTGAAGATCCTGGCAGCAGCCTGCTCCAGCACAAGCTCCCCACGAGGTCACAGCTTCCTTCAGGCATCCACCTGCTCCGGCGTGGGGTCCCTTCCATGGGCTACAGGTGGATATCTGCTCCACTGTGGACCTCCATGGCAGGGGAACAACCTGACTCACCATGGTGTTCATCACGAGTTGCAAGGGAAGACTCTCTGCTCTGACATTTCTGGCACCTCCTCCCTCCCCTCCTTCTTCACTGACCTTGGTGTCTGCAGAGTTGTTTCTCTCAAGAAGTCTCACTCCTTTCTCCCCATCCAGCTGTTTCACCAGCGAGATTTTTTCTTCCCTTGCCTAACTATGTTATCACAGAGGCGCTACCATCACTGACTGGCTTGGCCTTGGGCAGCGGTGTGTCCAGCTTAGAGCCAGCTAGCACTGGCTTTATCAAACATGGCAGAAACTTTCAGCAGCTTCTCACAGAAGGCACCCCTGTACCCCACTGCCACCAAAACCTTGCCATGCAAGGAAGAAGGGAGGGGTGGGGGGAAGGTGTTTTTATCTATAGAAGGTGGGGGGAAGATCTGTTTTTATTTCTCACTATCCTACTCTGATTTGATTGTTGATGAATTAAACTCCCTTTTCTCCCCACGTTCAATCTGTTTTGTCCGTGATGGCAATTGGTGAGTGATCTCTCCCTGTCCTTGCCTCAACCCTCGAGCCTTTCATCACATTTCCTCTCCCCTGTCCAGCTGAGGAGGGGGAGTGATAGAGCAGTTTTGGTGGGCACCTGGCATTTATCCAAAATAACATTAAATAGTAAAAAACGTATAGAAAAATTAATGACTGCCTCCTTTATTTATACTATGGCAAATACTTTCACAGTGCAAATAAAATAAATCATTACTTTATGATCTGCCATGACCAAGACATACTGTGGATCACATCAATGATACTGCGTTTGATATGACCACCTGTCCAGAATCGAAGAATGGAGCAAAAAGACAGCAGCAAACAGTAGTCCCAGGTTACTGCACACATTTTGGGGCATTACAGAGCATGGGGCACAACTACTTTTCGTTCTCTGGTATGCGGTCCCTATAGCATTGTGTAGACGATAATAATAGCGAACATATCCCAACAATAGTAAATAGGTGCAAGTAGGCTGTCCCCTGAGACCTTGGTCAGAAGTGTCTGTCACACAAATAATAACCCACAAAAAGTTATGCAAACAATAACAATCACATGGATTTGAAATCATTTGTAAACAGAATTGTGCAATGTCACCACCTTTAGGAACTCAGCAAATAATTATTTTAATTAATATTTGTCAGAAAAATATTTTTTTGGTCTTATCGATTTTTGTAGGGTAATTTTGTTTTCTCTTGCTACTACTGATATTATTACAGCTTTCAGGCTTTTGTTAACTGATGGAAACTCAGAGAAGTGACTGGAAATCTTATCACTGATTTTAAAGAACTTTTGTATTAGATCAACAATTTTATAGACCCTAACAGAGGCAAAGAGAGCCTGATGATTACATTTTGAGATGCAGTATTCATATTAGTGGCCAACCAGGCTACATGCTAATAGTTATTAGAACTGTCATAGAAATTTGCTTCAAAGTTTTCACTTCAGTTTTTTTCCACGTTACACACAATTGATACGTGTGATCTATACTTCGCAAATCTAGTGTGGGAAATACTGGCACTATTGGTGTCAATGGATGTTCTATCATTAACTTTAATAGGAAAAAAAGGTTTCACACTACAGTGTAAAATTAAAAATTTGTGTGCTCTTTAGCACACTATGTCTCACCATTTAATGATTATTTCATTTTGGGATTGCTGCTCACTTTGAGGGATCTGTGGCCCAATGAATTGTTTATTTCAACTGTGCCAGTGGAGGATTCAATTTTATGAAATTATTTTTACAGTAATGTATATAATTCAATTCTTTTTATGTACTTTCAGCAGTGCATTTTAATGCACAGTGAAATGTCATCTATACCACTTTTAGGATATACTGTATTTCCCCGCTGTATTGAATGATAGCTGGTTTATTTATTCATTCTGAGCCTTTATAAATGGAGTTGTATTTCTTACCATTAGGACATTTAGCATAAAAACTGCTGTTGGTTGTCACAGGGACATCTAGTAGAAAAAAACCTCACAAAACCAACCCTAGACTAATGCCCTCAACGTGTCACTGTCAGAGAAGTCAGCCAAACCACAATGCATTCTTTAATGGCAGAAGTATGAGTTATTTTCTCTTCAAAATACAGACATAAATACAGCCACAACAATAAGGGGAAAAATAATAATAATTCATTGACCAAAACTGGGGTCAAATGCTCAGCTGGTGTGAATGTGCATGCTCCATTATTATTGATTTTATTTATGCTCCCTGATGACCAGATGTCCCATGTTTCTCTGTGTATAGTTCTTTCAGAACCATAGTAGGTTTTTGCTTTGGTATTTTTATTTGATTTTATTACCGACTGGGGATTGTTGTATTTATTCTGGTCAGTCTTTTGCTGTATTTAATGTTTGTCATGGTTTAGACAGTCAATAATGAGGCTGCAGGCTCAGGTTTAACCAGTCAAATATTCTGGGTCTACACCATTTTTAGTAAAGATATTCTTCTGTGTTGGCATATGAGATTATTTATTTATTACATTTTCAATAGCTGTGAGAGAAAGTAAATAAGATTTTAACCCTCACTTCTAGTTTCTAACAGTTTAACACTGATAGCTTCTACCTCATGCTACCTCTGCCCTGCTTCATTCTCTCTGTCTCCTATTGGAATCTAGCTGTGTACTTAAAACATTTCTCTTCAGTAAAGTCTTCTATAATATCTATTGTGGTCAAGGGTTTTCAGTGGGGTTTTTTTGTTGTTTCTTTTTTTTTTTCCTGAGGATGAAGATTGTATTTAAACAAAGCAATAAGCAAAAAACTTACTACGTCTTTTTAACATAGTCCAAAAATGAGATGATTGCTTTTTTAACAATTTGTTACTGAACATTATGTTCAAGATTTTATCAATCAGCAGTTTTTCAGTTTAGTTAAAAACATCCCATTACGTCTCCATTCACGCAAATTTCATGAATCAGAAACTATTAAAATTTTTTTCCGTCATTGCCCTTTTCTATAGATCTATGGAACGAAAACAAAAAGTTACTCCACAAGACATTCTATGTTTGTTACTTATTAAATGTAATGCATTATTATAACTTTTAAAGCATGCAATAGCTGTATTTTATAGAATCTTAGAATCATTAAGGTTGGAAAAGACCTCTGAGATCATCAAGTCCAACTGTCAACCCAATAGCACCATGCCTACTAAACCATATCCTGTAGTGCCACATGTACACGTTCTTTGAACACCTCCAAGGATGGTGACTCAATCACTTCCCTGGGCAGCCTGTTCTGATGTCTGACCACTCTCTCAGTAAAGAAATTTTTCCTAACATCCAGTTTGAACCTCCCCTAACACAACTTGAGGCCATTTCCTCTCATCCTATCACTTGTCACTTGGGAGAAAAGACCAACACCTACCTCACTACAACCTCCTTTCAGGTAGTTGTAGAGAGCAGTAAGGTCCCCCCTCAGCCTCCTCTTCTCCAGACTAAACAGCCCCAGTTCTCTCAGCTGCTCACCACTAGACTTGTTCTCTAGACCCCTCACCAGCCTCATTGCTCTTTGGACACACTCCAGCACCTCACTGTCCTTCTTGTAGTGAGGGGCCCAAAACTGAACACAGCACTTCAGATGTGGCCTCACCAATGCTGAGTACAGGGGAACACTCACTTCCCCCCTCCTGCTGGCCACACTATTCCTGATACAAGCCAGGATGCCGTTGGCCTTCTTGGCCACCTGGGCACACTGCTGGCTCATGTTCAGCCAGCTGTCAGCCAGCACCCCAAGATCGTTTTCTGCCAGGCAGCTTTCCAGCCACACTTCCCCAAGCCTGTAGCATTGAATGGAGGCATTTTGTGTCAGAGATACTGAGACTTTTGCTGTTTTATAGACAAGAAGGACTTAAATGTTTTTCATTTTGGAAATCTTATGAAACTTACTGTGAAAATAGAGTTGGTGTCTAACAAATGTCACTTGAAGAAAATACAGCAGATGTACAAATGTGAGGGAAGAACTATCACCTACAGTCTGATAAATTGACAAGAAATTTTATCGTACTGTTTTTAGCTTTATTTTATATAAGCATACAGTTTCTTGTCTAACACAAAAGCACTACTGGAGTAGCAGCAGACCAATTATTATAGCTTTCTTCTCTCCGTCACTGTCCCCTAAAGTTCTCTAGTGTCTACTCTTCCAGCCCATTTGCTTCTTACCACAATATTACAGTAAAAGAAGACACATTGTGGGAGTTATTCATAGCTCTCTCGTATCCATTTTACCTGTATGTCCACCCATTATCAGCAGCCAATATAGAACAAATTTGTTTTTCCACAGCTCCTGACTATCAACAAACGACCCAATGAAAGCTCATTGATGGGCTTTCTGGGGAGCAGATGTGTCAAAACCAGCTTCTTTTTTTTCTTATCACTTCCAAATATCACAGTGAAGACTAGAAAAACTCATATATGATGGGAAACCTGGTGTCTGTTGAGCTGTGAAAAAAGCTGCCATTAGGCAGCCCAAACGCTTCTGTCAGGCCAGCAAAGTACGAGAAAAGTTCCCATTAGGCAGTTTGTAACTATATACCTCTTTTTTCTTCCCTTCCCTCTCTCCTCCCCATCTAAGCTGTTGATAGCCAGCAATGCTCTTTGTTGGTACACACTGTGGCCTTTCTCAGAGTACAATTCACAATGTTTGTAACTGTCAACATTTCAATCTCTGTACTTTGTATTTTTCCATCTCATAATATTTCTCTTTTCCAGGTCCTTGTCACCCTGAAAAAGCACCAGTGTTTGTAACCTCTCTGGCTACATTTCCTTGCTTTGTCATCAGAGGTTTTCATAGCATCCTTATGATCTATTAGGAAGAATCTTGTAAACACTGTGTCATAGTAAGTGTTATGCTGAAAATCTTCTGTTATCTTAACTTCTATGCTCAGAACAGTGGCATATTAAGTGTTTGGTCTTTGACTGATGTGGTAGGCTCAATTTAGTAAACTATTCAGGTATTGTTTTTTCTGAGTGGTATTTATTATTGCCAGAAAATGGCCATCTTAATCAAAGAAAAGGTGTGTTTCTCAGGCTGTGAATAGTTGGGAACTTTGATGCTAAATATTTGTAATTAAAAGATTTATCAAAACCCTGCAATATTCATCTAGAATCAAAAGCAAATATAATTTGAGATATTTTTTTTGAAATTTTGAGCAACATCCAAAATTGGATATACAGGAAATTCCAAGTATTATTTTCTTTATATATATTACCCTTGTCTTTGGCAGTGGAAGAAGGTAGGGAAGCCCCAATTCTGCTTTGTTATTGCAACAGTAAGAAGTGTCTGAAGCATCCAGAAATCTTAGCAGAAATTTGTGTTATCCACCACTCCAGACTGACTGGTTGGTTTTGTATAACCAGTTGTGCTAGTCTTGCAATAGCTAAACTTCCCAAGTCCTTTGGAATAGTTTTGTGGCAAAACTGGCTTTCTGTACTAACCCTTCATCACTGAGAACTAGGTATTGCTCAACTCAAAAATTGCACCAAAATATTGAAATATTATATTTATAATTTAAATTTCATTTTCTATTTCTGTTTCAATTTACCATTTCTGTCTTAAGAATCTGCAAGAACATTCAAATTTAAATAGAATTCTGGAAGATCACTGACCTTTAGCTATACTGTCTCAAAGGTACCACAATCTACGTATTCATATCTCTCTTAGATAGTATCCATATCTATAGAAATATACATACCCAATGATAATGTTAAATATGGTAAAATATGGTAAGGTTGACACTTTATGAAACAATGGTGATGATAGAAGGGAACGATTTTCATCTAACAGTATGTATGACATATATTGTATTATAAAAATATAGACTTCTGTCAAGAAAGTAGGTTAAAGTTAACCTCAAGTCCCAAGGAAGCACTAGGTTACCTATCTGTAATGGCTTAAATAGACATGGAGTAGTTTTGATGAGTGAGAAAACCTCAGCTATTATTTTGGCAGAAAATTGGGATGCAAATCAAAGAAATTAAGCGATCCTTTTCACTATATGGATTTGTATCTCCCATGGATTTGCAAGTCAGAAAGACAAGTATGCGTTATGGCAAGTATTCCATTTTCCCTTGGAATAAGACAAAGCACTTGCTGCTAACTGATCACTAATTCACTGCTGTCAGGACTACAGACTGGGCCAAATGGAGAAGTCCTTTGAAAAAAGACTGATATTTATTTGAATGAAACTGTAAGTGCATGAGTTCTACTGGTACTGGAAAACTCAGTCATCTGGAAACCAGGAAATGAGTACCACCACTTTATCCAACCCTTTCCACCATGCTTAGAGATAACAAGGCATATTGCTCCATTTTGCAGGGATCAAACAATGCTTATGAATAATAGCATCACAGTCATGGTGTTCATGTCAAACAAGGCACGTACTGAATTACTTGAATACCAGGAAAGGCAGAAAAACACAGTGAATGCTGGAATCCATCCTGGAGAATGTTAAACCGTAGTAGCCAAAAAATCCTTAGATTTATTCCAGGAACCACTTCATACTTATCAACAAGAATGCAGAAAGCCTATCACAGCAGTCAGATGAATGAAGTACTAATGGGACAAAGCAATCTGGAATAATCAAATTTTTCAGATAATGTACAAAGTGTAGCCAAATGGATAGTACTGTAATAGTATGCCTTGATCGCCCAGTTTCGTATTCCTACCCACTATAATATCAACAAAAACACCCACTTTGGAAGATGATCAGAGTCCAAAAATCTCAGTCATCTTCTTTCCAGTCTTTGATCTCACTGTAACTGATCAAGGTTTTAATTTTCTTCATGAAACTGTCCATGAAATGTATTTTTTTTCCAATACAACTTCTTCTAAATACTTTTTTAGTAAACCCCTGCAATATAAGAGTTTAGGTCCTTATTGCTAAACCCAAATAATTATCAGGAATTTTAAGAATATATTTAACTGTGAAAAAAAAATGCTGCCATACTTGCAAAGTTTCTGTTCATAGAAAAGTAGAGGAAAAAAACAACTGACAAGAGGAGAATAAATTTAAGACCTGTTGCTTTGATTATCAGACATCAGTATTCAGTCATAGCATGGGAAGAAATATAATCTGGATAGACCATACACCCGAGAACTGATCACTTGCATGTGGTTGCTTTTTTGGGCTGTCAGTGATATAATCAACTCTCTGGCTGGAAGAGAAGGTCAAATATACATCAGGATCAGTAAGAGGATCAGCTGATAACACAACTATGCATGATATTTTTGAATTTGAGATATAAAAATAGATAGATCTTTTTTTATAAAAATGGTATAAACATGAATCAATCAAAAAAGAGAGTAGTTTTGTGCTGACCCAGTCTGGGAAAACTCTGGAATTAAGACACTGTTAGAACTAAAAGTTCAGTAATACACACAAGCTGGTGAAAGGACTCTGACAAGAATGCTGTTAGGGGAAGTAGTATTCAACTGCTCTCACTTTAACGGTAAATTAGGCGTTTTGTCCAGATTAATCATCTAATCTATTCCACAATCAGCAAAAGTTCTTGCATTGGTTAGCTATAGACACCAAGTTTAGATGACTAGCGTAAATAAGATTTCTAATTTCCTAGTATCGGAGATATAAAGTTGACATAAAACCTAATTATAATCTCTATTTGTTTTTAAAATCACAGAATCATTGAGTAATATAAGCAAAAAGAATTCTCAGGAGGCCACATGGTCCAGCCCCTTGATCAAAGCAGTGCCACATTACTTGAGGTTGCTCAAGGCTGTGCCTGGTGAAGTGCTAAACAGCTTCAGGGCGGGTGTCTCCACAGCCTCTCTGGGCACCCGCTACAGTGCTTGACTATTCTTTGTTGCAATGTCTGGTCATTGCTTTTGCATTACCTCTCTGCATCTTTGAGGGGAGACAAGCTCTGACTCCCTTCTTTCTTTCCTTTTTTTTTTTTTTTTTTTGCTTCTGCTAGAACAAACCCAGTTCTTTTGGGCTCTTTCTTATATGTCATGTACTTCAGCCACTCACCAACTTGGTGACACTTCACTAGACTTTCTCCAGTGTGTTCAAACTTCTAGCCTTCCAGAGAGCTCCAAGCTGGTCATACTACTTCAGAACCTGTCTCACAAACACTGAATTGAAAGGAATAATGATTTCCCTCAACCTGTTAGCTACAGTCCTCCTGATACAACCTAGTATGTGACTGGTCTTATTTGCCACAAGGCAATGTCTCTATGTGCATAGCAGGTAGCCCATCCTTCAACCCTGTTCCTCCTTGTGCTGCATTCAAAATTTTTCAGTAGCAACAGGGAGCGCTCATCTTTTGTAGAACTAAGATTTTATTGTTTGTCTAATTAATGCTTTAGCAATATACCAAAATGAAAAAAAAGTTACTATTAGTCCAATTACAACATTAGCACTTATAGTTCAAATTAAGAAATTAATACCAAAAAGTTATTAACAGAAGTTAAAATTGTTGTATATTAACTGTTGATTACCTACTCCCTCTCCCCATTCCAGTACCTATCCATATATGCGTTATGCTCACCCTTCCAGTGACCCTGTGGTCAATGTGTCAGCCTTCCTCAAGCAGAAAGAAGCTGAGTGTTTGCGTGTGTGTGTGCCAAAGGGCTCATCTCAGCATCCTCACTTCTTCACCTGAAGCAGTGTGATTGATATACTTGGTCGGTGGCTCCAGTTGGGGTTATTTGTGTATTTAGTCTCTTAAAAAAGTCTACATTCTTTCCATTGGTTTTCAGCTCAATTTTCGAAGTTTCACAATAGCCTACACCTGCCTCGTTCAGTTAAAGACTGTTTCCACATATGAAAAATGAAACAGCCCTACCTGTTTAGTGTAATATCTTTTTTGTACCTTTCAATACCTATCTGATTTTTGATGAAATTGTCATTGAGCATGAGTACTGCAACTGAGACTTGAGATTTCTTTTTCTTCCTAAACTGTATTTTTTGACTGACCTCTGGAAAATTAATATATGCATACAAAAGGTCAAAATATATGTGCATGCATATTAGTAGTGCATTTATTTGAACATAGAAATTTACAGGGTAATGAAAAACCAATAGATTTTCCAAAGTCTGAACGAAAAAATTGTCTCACTTTAAAATAACAGTGATTTTTTAACATGCAGTATCACTGTCACAAAATGTTAAAATGAAAGGATAGAAAATACATGTCTTGGTGTAATACATGATTATGTTTCTCATTTATGTGTATTCTTCATGAGAGGATTAGAGGTATGTGTTGACTGCACAGGACTTCTTAACCCATCAAATAACCTCAGTCATCTTGATTCTCATGAATGCTTTTTATGACCTCCCTTCAATTCATCAGGCAGAAAAGGGGCAGATATTTTTTTCACTGCTGAATGGAAATTTTAAAGATGTAGAAAGGTTTGGTTGGGTTTTTTTTTTTTTTTGTTTTTGTTTTTTTTTAAAGTCAGGATATTGTGGTCTAATAAAAGTACAGAAAAAAATACAGCTCGTTTGTATCAGTCAGTATAAACTGATTCCACCGAGTCCTTTCTGTTAAATAAGGATTTAGCGTTGTTTTCCCTTGGTGATTCAAAATAAGTAACAAGAGAGGACAATCAAAAGTTTTTGTCTCCTTTGTTCTTATTCTATCCCCATTAAAAGTATTCTACATAGCTCTTTAACACAATTAAAATCTGCAGCAGTGCACATAGAGACTTGGTCTAGAAAAATGTGATGATACACCACCCAAGAACAACTGGAATATGAAGAATTTAAATTTAAGTTTTATCTCTGATTGCTCAGTAATGCTGAAACCCTTAAAATACATTCAGTAAACATGGCAAGAGATAATTAAGATCGGGATACAAGTGAATTCTCCTGATATCAGCAAGCCAGTACTTTTGTTGGTAAGATCTTATTCATAAAACCTCAGCTTCTTGGGGATGTCTCGTTGCACTACACTCACCCAACATGTCTCCCCCTGTAAGATACCTCTTCCTTAACTTTTTTTCAATCAGCCTGTGTCCTCTTGTTCCATCTTGAAATCTTAGCGCCTAACTGCCATGTTCCCCTTTCATTCTGGCTCTGGCGAGCTGCTGGATCATCCTGGCTGCCTTCCCTTCTGAATTGTTGCAGAATGTCCCTTCCTCTTCTGCTACCGCTTTCTTTTTCTAAAGGTCTGTGCACCATTGTCCCACCACAAATTTCACTTTGATTCTCAATTTATCTGATGTTCTCTATGTCACTTGCCTTCCTCCATGAACCCAAGCCCTTTACTTCTGATTGCTGAAAGTTCCTACATCCCTTTCTTCCTGGGGGTGATGCTTTCCCTCAGTTCTCTTGTCTTAGTCTCTTCTGATTAACCCTGTTCAAAAGCCTGTTGGGAATGATGTAGATCTAATTCTATATTTATACAGAAATTTATACTTATAAATTACACACACATTAGAAACACACATTTTCTTGTCTTCATTCTATTTACAGGCTAAACAGTAAACAGAATAAATGACTATTACTGCCATTGATTCTGAAATAAAAATTATTAAATGAAGTACAAGAATAAATAAGACTGAATTTTGCAAACATAAAGTACAGGAATTACTATCTAATACAAAATTTAAGATATAACTGCTGTCTGACTCACAAAACTGGGCAGGTCTCTTAAGGTCTTAGGACCCTCTTCTGTTCAGAAAACATTGTTTCTGGTCCTTTTCTAATAAGTCTACATCTGGAGTGTGGTGTAGGGCAGTCCTACTCATTTCATTATGATAAAGGTATGACAAGAGGTTAAAGGGCAGAGGGGAGGGTCAGCAGAATGCATGAAGCCAGAGAAATATCAAAACTTAACTTGAATCAGGTCTATCTATGAACATCTATATTGTTCTGGGAGAAGTGAAAGAGTATTCGTTATGCAGTGAGAAATATTCTATACTTCTCCAAACATCTTATTCAAACTCATATGCATAAGTAATCTAATGGCATAAAAATAAAAGCAAAGATCACAGTTTCATAATATATCTTTAAATTCAGAGACCGACCATAATGCAAGCCAAAAGCTATAACTGTCATTCCTGATATGGACAGATGCATAAAAATGAGTTTTCAAATAATGGTGATGGTGTCATTTGTTCTGAACTGCACAATCTCCTTTTTATCCTAGCCAGACCTCTAATGAGAGGAAATCAAACCAGCAAGGGAGACAAAGTGAACCTATAATGTATATACAGAATAACTTCAAGGACATGTTTTGGGATCAAAGTACTTTATGTAATGTATTTCTTGATCCTTTTATTTAAGAGTATTCAGCATTATTGTACTCTTTTTTCCTGTGAACATAATGCTTCTGATTAGTGCGCAGATGGACATGTCCTTCTCAAATACCTCTGCTTAGTGTGTAAGAATGCAACAAATTTTCATGAATTAAAAAAAGTGGAGATCCAAACCTCACAATTAAACCAACGAAACTGAATTCCATCTATCATTTTTTTTCCCAGCTTTTCTATGAATATCTACATATGAATCTTATTTCTCCATTTATATATGGACCTATAGCTTTTCTTTTCCAAACATGTTTTCTGTCCTCTTCCTAGAAACAATCATATTTATACTCATCTTCGTATGTTGTCATATTTAAGCCAGCATTCTAGTTTATCTGGTGAATAAAAACAATGAAATGTAGCTTTCCATGGCTTGTAAACAAATGAAAATTAAACCCTCCCCCCAAAAAACCAGATTGTGACAGAGTAGTCATATTCTGACATGTGGATATTAGTATAGTTATTCAAAATACATACAAAAAGACAAAATAAATACAAATTTATAAATTTAATCAGACAATTATTTGCAAGTAGCATTTATAAGATGAATTGTTTACTACAAATTATTTAATGGTCAGTGGTACCTGAATAAGTCCAAAGTATTTGGTGACTTATTCAGAAATGCAATGTCATTCCTTCTTCTCCATAAGCATTTTTTAAGAAAGCATGGTGAGTATGTGATGATGAGTACAGGCCAGCATATACAAAAAAGAAAATAGGTAAATTTCTCAGGAAGAGAATGTCACAGTGTCAGCCAGGTATATAACCACTTTCAGTGCTTGGAAAGAAATTTTCACTGATGATTTGTGTAACTAGAAACTGAAAATGAAGTGATTGCTTGCATTTATATACAGTGACTTTGAAAATGTCGTGTTCACTTTAAAACAGATTTCTGACTAACAGAGCAGCAGTAGTGCTAAGTCTCTTTCAACTCCTCTTGAAAGCATTTCTCTGATTTCAGTGGCCACACACTGCTAAATAACTGACTTCACCAGAAATGGAGGGCACTCTTAATTCAGTCTGCACATTAAAGTAAGAACAAATTACTTTTTGTATTCCCACTGAGAAAAATACCTAATATCTGGTTTTTGTCGTGTATGCAGAAAAAAGAAAAACTCTTCTATTTTTCTATTCTTTTATGTAAAAATTTTTTTATAGTTCCTCTTAATTAATTTATTTCAAAAGATTTTTTTTATGATTGGTCCATTAGCATGTTATTTTTAGCACATGTAAACAACTGCATTTGTTTCTTTATCTTCATACAGACTTAGCAGTACACAACTGAACTGTTCCTCATATCACCATTAGGATTGAACTTCTACGCTTCCATCTTGTCTAGGCTTTGGATTACTTAGAGAACAAGGCCTTGAGGATTATACATTTTCTTCCAGAAGGCTCCTTTTGGCAGTTTTGGTGATCTATACCCAAGACCAACCTATTTGGAAGAGCCCAAAACTGTCGATATAGATCTTACAAGTCTGCATTGCATGGTATGCTACCATATTCATACTGCACCCTTGTGGCACATTCCTTTAAAAAATTCTCTGGCAAAAAGTGGATGTGTAATAATCTTAAGGCTGAAATTTCTCTCTTTCGTGAAGTGAAATGAAATGTGCTAATGTAAGCAGGTGAGCATGTACAATTTTGAAAATGTTGTGAAACATTTTGGTTAATAAAATGCAGAATTCAGACTTAAAAATTGTACTAGAGAGTAGTGAAAAAATATTTGTTGACTGTATTAGAACCACAGCCTGAGCTTTGTCAACAACAACAACAACAAAAGACAATGGGACACCTCCATGAAACAGGGGCTTCGCACTACTACTGGAGTTCTGAGACACTGATGTGATTGTCTAGAAACACAAAACACTTGCAATTTAAAAATCATTAATACAGATAACAACAATATCTAGCAGTTGTGGAAGATGAAAATGGATTTTCTTTGCAAGCTTGACCTGCATTCAGAATATTTTTGTATAGTTAAATGTAAGGTTACAACAGCAGCATATACAGATGTGTCTACAGAAGCCAACTTTTGGACAACCAATTCAACATTAGCTGATGTTCAAATGCAGTGTCAAAAATGGTTTGTGCAATCCTCAGAGGAATAAAATGAAGACTAAGAGTGAGAAGTCAACTTCACCTTTGCACAGCACTGATGACTGATACTGAAATGCTGAATATAGCTCTGTTGTCTAACTTGGAAAATGGAGCAAGGAAAGAAACAATTGCAGGAATAGCTAAAATGCTAGAAAAAATCCTTTAAAGAGAGCTCAGTATATCTGGGTTTTCCAAGGAGAGTAGAATTAAAGTGCGTAAGTACCTTCAGGGTGGTTGTGGATACTGGATGCAGAAGCACTCTAAATTAATGCAGAAAGGCATGACAAGAACCAATTGGCAGGAAGCTGAAGAAAAAGAGAAATAATAGAAATGGGGCACAGAATTTTGTTTCTGTATTTTGAAGTAGTTATTTATTATTTGTATTTCAGTGGTGTCTAGGTATCCTACTCATGGAACAGAACAAAAAGAATTTGTTTGGTTTTTTTTTTCTTTTTTTCCTTACAGAACTTTCAGTTACAGCATTAAGCAAATGACAACATCTGAATGTAGGCAATTTTGTAAAGTATAATATCTGGCAATTTATGAAAGGGTGTCTTACATTCTATGAGATAAAAACCTTAAGATATCTGGTTTAAAATGATGTGAATTTAGCTTCATAATTGTGCAATGCCTGGAGTTTAGTCAGCACACTGCAAAAAGGAAGTATAAATGATAGTATGTAGACAAAGAGGGAGAGAGTTCTCTGGGACTGCCTTGAAAAAATCAATTAAACTCAAAGAATACCTCCCAGCATGTGATTTACAAACTAGTAGTTACATTTACTTTTGCTCTGCAGGGATTATTAAAAAACAAGTAAACCCAATGATCAACAGGCCATCCATCTTCTTCCCTTGCCGTCTTACTTTTGTCCGTAATCCTAGCTTAAAGCTACAGCTCTCCCTGCTTGGATGAGGCAGGCAGTTCATAGGTCTCCTACAGCCCTTGTGAGATGGTAAGAGAATGCAAATATTGCTAAATTCAGTCATCTCTGTATCTGATCTCTGACTATTGGTTGTATGTTAAAAGGATAAATGAGCAGGGGAAATGAGTGTTCCAGCCTTGTGTGCTTTCTTTCTTTCTTTTTCTACAAGTCGTCATTGCTCAGATGGTTTTCATAAGCGATATTTTTACTGAATGAAATTGCAAAGTCTGCAGAGTTCAAAATAGAAATGATTTTTGCAAACACACACAAGTACATATATATTTATAAATGTATATTTAAATAACTTCAGGAATAATTTAGTCATGAAAGATGAGAGGAAAATTCTGAGTAGTTAAAAATATGACACCATCAGGAAGTTTTATGAGAACAGTTTAGAGAAGTGTAGCTAGCATTAGGTCAGGAACTAAAACATGAAAATACGTGTTCTAAGAGGTGAGGGGATCATACTACTGTAATAGCAGTCTGAACAGCTACAGAAGGGAAGAAGATTTAAACTGACTGCTATATAAAATGATCTCCATAACCAGCGTAACCAACCTGTGAATCACAGAGAGGAAAATCACATTTTAGCAAGTAGATTATAGGTACTGTATAAAAAGACCTGTCCTACTTCAGAAAATCTACAAATTAAGGTTTCAGCAACATCGCTTCTTGGCCTTTTGGCTAAGATAAAGTGTAATCTCTATAAACTGAAAATGAACCTGTGATATGATCGTATATGAGCAGGGAGACTGGGTAAGAGAGTCAGGTTTCATTGATTCATATTAGTGGTTCAGATGGCCTTCATAGTCACACCTGGTTCCTGGACTAATCAAGGATAATGGTGACAAACCAATTTACCTTAATTTTATTGTAAAATATTTCTGTGTTAGTCACTGCTCCAGGTGACTCTACAGTACTGTTTTTATAGTGAGAATTGTGCTGATACTTCAGACTTTCTCTCTGAGGTATTACTGATGTAATTTAATTAAATGCCCTTTTATGCATATAACTGAGATGGATCCAAGTTGAAAGAAATAACATATAATAATGTAAAATTCAATCACACCATAAAATGAGCTTCTGTTTTCAAAGATTTGGTCAAATATCGACTCATTTTCAATATCTTATTGTAAGATTTAGTCAGTCTGAAGTAGAGATATGTAGGAATTTTTCTTTTTGTAATGCTTTACTGTAGATATTCTTGTATTTCTGAATCCCCATCACTGAAGATCTTTTTCGAGTAAAGCAATTTAACTTTGTATGACAGAAATGAAACACTTCTTAAATAGACTATAATGAAACATGAGGTCTGATATGAAAAATGACCTCAGCTGAGGGCTCTGTCTGACTGATGTTACAAAATATCTGACTGATGTTTTTAGTGATATTAGTCTCTTCTGCCTCTATATTTCCATAAGAACTATTCAGTACTATTTTCATTATGATACTCTCTACTTTAAAGATAACTTAATCATAGGTGCTTGGACTACGGAAACACCTATGTAGAGTAAACTTGAGCTGAGCTTCAGTTTAGGACAGTGCCAGATGGCCTGCAGATGCCAAATTAAATGGTTACCCCTGTTTCTGTTTGATTTTTTTCTCCCACTTGTGCATAAAACTGAGGTAAAAACTATCAAATGCTGAGGTACTAATCTATTTTCAAGTTTAACCAGGGCAAAAGCAGGAGTCCAACATAAAGTTCAGTATCATAGAACGTCAACCTAATGAAAGATACAGATCTCAGTCAAGATTTTTCTTATGCCAGAATGATTGTTCATCATGATGAAGTGACATAAGCAGACTGAACATCATGTTCACCTGTGATTTCTGTAAAAGTACACTCTTATACTTGTTTTTCAGTTTACCTTCCAAGAATTTTTAGACCTCCTTGGGGCTTCAATAAGAGCTCCAGCTGAATTGTTTCTCCATACTAGCCTCTGAAAGAAGCTTGAGGTCTCCCAAGATCCACCGTTCTTTAACATGAAGGCAAATGAAAAGTGGACGTATTGGGTAAGAATGAAGTTCTGGTAGCCCTTCGCTGGTGTCAGTGCCTGGTGGTTTTACTGTAATGACATAACAGGCCTACTGGAAACAATTTTGCTCTTTGCAAAAGCCAGATGAGAATTAACTGTCCCTCAGAGGGCCAAATGGAACCTGTTCCCTGCCCAGGGTGGTGTTCCTAACAGCCTTAATGGCATTCTGGCTACATTAGCCGTGAAGGTAATCTGTACGTGTCAACATGTGGCTAGGACAGATGTTCTTTTCCCACTTGTGAATACTACAGTAACCCAGAATGGCGTGAAGGAAATGCATTATTTCCACCTCCCAAGTGTTAATTGGTCAGATGAAAAACAAAAAAAAGAAAAATATATTATTCTGTTGAAAGATCAGGAAGCATGATATTGACACTAAGAACTGTTGTCCAGCAGCTCCTAAATCATCATGAGCAGATAGACACGCACTACATAAGGGAGCAGTATCAGTGTCAGAAGTAAGAAAGAAGAGTGTAAAGTAAGTTCACTAGTTTAAATGCAAAAATTCACTTGCATTAATTTAAAAGTGCTGCTATCATCCCTTTTATGGTTCAGAAAAGGCTCCTGAAATTAGAATAGATCTTCCAGTGAAGTGGACGGAGTCATTCAAGTGTCTTCTTTTTACTAAGAAAGAACTTTTCCTCAGGAAACACCATACAAATGTGAATGTAAAATTACCACTGCTGAGAGCATGTAAAGCTCAACAGGTTCTAAGGTTCCTTTGAATAATCTGGAATATTCCTGATGTCACCCAGTACAAAGAAAGAATGAAAGATAAACATCTGGGTAGTTATCATATAACCCATGCAAAACCCTAGCTTCATGTCTGAAAAGAAGTCTTTGAATGGCTTTAATTCTCAGCTAACCGATGCAGGATCAGAGGTGGCTGAAAGAGAAACTGGAAATAAAACTGCAAGACTTATAGGCTGATAGAGACCCTGAGAAATTCAGAGGCCAGAGATATAATGGAGGAGAGGAAAGGGGTTAGGACATCTCAAATCCATGGGGATATAGAGGGAGAATGGATTTAATAATAAAGGAAAAGGAATAATAGCTTTTTTGTTTTGCTTTTAATAGCTGACTTTTAATGAGCTACAGCCATGAAAATCAGTTGTAACCAATTGAAATTGCTCTGTGATATTATGCTGTGCATGTATTTTTTTAGAGGCAATGCAGCTCTAATCTGAGCGAACTCTACATGCAGCTGAGATATGCTGGAATGTGCAGGCAGTGCCTATGGAGAATCACAGCCCAACTATCCCACTGTCCTGCACACTGGCACTCCATACTTAACGGCATGTAGAACTAGGAGCAGTGGAGCTTTTTAGGGTATATTTGCAGCTCCAAAAAGGTATGAAAAAATAATGATAGGCTAATTCATTTGTTATTTTTTAAAAATAGCTGGTAGCTTGCTTTCTTTAAATACTTTTCATGTTCAATACTAAAATTAAAATGAATTAGTCAATACACAGTTTCATGCAATAAAAATAAAATTTCTATAAAAAAAATGCATAATTTTCATTTAACACTTTCGTAATCTAGTCAGGAGAAATTACCAGAAATGTTTTGAATCAATACAAAACTGCATGTCTTGTCCATATCCAATAATTTCTTCATATTTTCTCATGTGTATTTGAATTAATTGATTTTTTCTCAAGATGCTGTAATTATTCATTAACATGAGAGGTTTTGAGCTTTGTCTCATTATTTTTCTAGATAAAATGTGAATTATCTTTGTTTCCAAAAGACAATAAATCCACAAATAGTGTTTTCATTGTTTACCCTGTGGATATGTAATAGTGACTATCAAGCATTGCAAAATATTTATACTGAACGAAATGTAGGGAAAAGGATGTTTCTGAGACAAAATAGGCACTCTCGGATAACATTAGGTAATTACATATACAATTAAACAAAGCGCTGTAAAATAAATTTCTTGAACCTGCGGGCCAGAAAAAATTAAGATCTCAAGATGGCAATTTAGCTAATAATTCAAATAGCAAGGTTGGATAAAGGTGGAATTAGTAATGGTTGTCCTCCCCCCATTCCTGTGCTATTATCACAGCTGGGTGTTCCAGTCAGTGAATGATGTGACATCTACATAAAAGCAGCCTTGTAGTCTTTTACCACTGGGTACTAAAGGAAAGAGCACAGTGAAGGTACATCTCATCTGGCCCCTGACTCCCTGCAGGTAATTTGCTTTTGCCCTCTGACAGGGTTCAATCCTTTAATAATACAGGCAAACACTGGGTGAACACCTCAAGTGGTGCAAAGATGGGAAGAATTACTCTAAATTTAAAAGCCACTCTGACACTAATGGCCAATTCAACAGTGCAGAAGGAGATGCCCTTCCTGCTTCTAATCACGCCTGAGCTCCTTGGCTTCATTGTTTTATTCATGTGCTTACCTAGAGATTTCTATCCTCTGTTATTTGGCAATGCCTGGCCCAGGAAATATAGCTAGCCTTGGAATGGCAAGAAAATCCTTTCAGGAGTTCCTGGGGTGGGATCTTGTCTTCGCAGAAATCAATAACAAAATGTTGTCGGCTTCAGTGTAGTCAGGAGTCCACCTTAGTTTTGTGTGCATACAAGTTTGTCTATGTTCAACCCACAGAGATAAAAGGAACTCCAACACTTAAGTGAGAGAATTACAGGATTTTCCATAGAAATGAAGGTTTGGTAATTCAGCCTAGAGGAGAATGATGATGGGGAACTAACTCAAAGTGTTTAAACGACAGGAATCTGCTAACATCTGACATCCATTACAGCATCACTTCTGACACATCCAAGCTCATGATTCATACTTTCCTTTTTATGATGCTTTTTTAGACTATGTTCTGCAGCACAAAATTACCATACTTCAGTTTCTAAGTGCTATCTGCTGCCTCTTATGCCACACCATAGTACTTCTCAACAATGGCTCTTCAGCTGTTTTGTTCCTAAGGTGGCTGTTCAGGAGGGTGCAGTATAATTTTCAATCTGTTTTCAGGGAATGTGTTTATAACTACATATGTATCTAAATAGTGTCTACGTGTCATACAATTCAGCCAGTGCTAGAGATTTTCTGTGCTGGTGGGTTAAAACAGAGACTTATGTGCCTGTATAACGCTGCATCCCAATGCTGTAGTTATGTACTGAATCTGGCCCTTGGAGGTGGAGGAAATTACATTATTGACTGGATGTGTAATGTATCAAAAAAAAAAATAAAAGAAAGCATGAAATTTGTATGCAAAAGCTGTGTATGACACTTATTTTCAAATTAGTGCCACATTGTCCGTTTTTTTCTTAAGAGAAAGGATTTTTTTCTTTCTCTCTCAAAAAATGAATGGGAGTATGGAAGAAAATCATAGGTGTTGTAACTGTTTCTTGGCAACATGTTTCCAAATCTTCCTAGAGTTCTGTACCTGCCTTGCTTGTCATTTCATCTTGAATTTACAAGTTTTGGGCTGATGAAACATGAAAAATCTCTCTGTCTCTTTTGAAATAATTGAACAAGCACAGAAAATAATTTCATCTTCTTCAAAGAACAGGGTTCTTCAGACTCCAGGGGGAGCAACCTGAGGTGATGGGGTTTTTTTCCCTCTTCTCCAGTAGCTGGTAGCTGTTCGGAGAAATGACCCCAGACACCTTGGGTATTTAAAGCTACCTTATAAAACTGCTATCCAGTGTAGAAGCTGAACCCTTCCCTATATGAGTAAGCATTAGGCAAAAGGAGTGCTTCCTTTTGGGGTGGGTGGGGGGTGGCTCTCCACTAGGTGGCACTGCTAAAATGTGTGAAGATTCAAAAATCAGTTTTCGTATTCAGATTTTTTATTGAAGAAGCCTTTACAAAAAGAGCATTTTTCTTCCCCCACAAAGGTATGTTTGTTTCAGATGTCACAGATAGAAAACTGCGTGCATCTATGCAGAGGTTACCTTGAGATGTGTAGCTATGTATAGGGAAACACATTCTAGAAGAGAGAAAGAGAATAACGGGACCTCTATTAAATTCTGAATTTGACTTTTGTTTAGTTACATACTTCTAAATATTTATTTATTTAAGGCTTGTTGATCTCTACCTGAAATCACAAATCAGTCTTACCAGTTACTGGCACTGAATAAATCCTTTCTTTAAAGATTATCTTCAGTGAGCTTGCAACATCAGCGGACAGAGCAGGACAGAACTAAGAAATGAAATCCCCTGTGTTGTAGATGAGAAACTGAAGGAAAGTGCATATTTGCTTGTATTTGCACAAGTGAATCTAGATCTTCTGAGTCCTGCTTCACTGACAAATCCAAATTGGTTATCTCCAGTGTGTTACTGTGGACTATTATTCACTATGAATCAAACAATGAAATATAGGTGACCTGCTCTGCCCTCTGGATGCAAAATATATGGTGACAACTGAAAAACTTTTTATATCTTTGCTTTAGAGATAATTCACTTTGCTTCACTGAAGTAGGAACAAGCTGTTGTGTACCATAGCATTAAGCTTCAATAATATGTCTCTGACCTTACTGAAGTACTGGGTTTTAGTACTCTGTAGTGTGGTATTGTTCAGAAAAATTTGATTTCTAGGTGTAACTGATCCATCATTCAACACTGAACAGGATGACAGGAAACATGGTTAGACATTCAAAATAGCGCAAAATGAGAAATAAATATTCACGTTTTCTTCTCAGTGAAAAGAAATATTGTGCTTGTGAATACTGGTCACTTGCTAGACCAGCACAACCAGATCCTCACTGGTGTATCCATGCAGTACTTAACTGCTTGTTTAAAAAGTTCAGAAAAGTTATTGTGGTTTATTTGGAGATATCTCACAGTTTGCTGAAGTCTCCAGGGCTTACTGACACTCCTGAATCTTTGTGAATGAGGCCTTTTTTATTTTCCCTTCATTTGTTTAGCTCTTTACCTAATTGATTTTCTGTGCTAATACACTAAAGGTCTGAAGAAGGCAGAGCCTCAGGTGTGACAGATGAAATAAGGTGCTTTTAGTCATTGCTTTTATCTTCCATGTCTAATGTGTTGGTTACAGCTGTGCAGTTTAACAGCAAAATCAATACATCATTTGCTGCCGGTACCTCAAAGAATTTGGAAGCCTGTTGGTATTTTAACTATTGAGTTTCCCCTGATAGGCCTTCCTTCCCTTGCTCCCCACCACCTTGTCTGTCCTAAAGTTAAAAGCTGCAGGAACGCAACATTACTTTCTGTCTCCTGGTGTTTGTGTACGCATGTAAGTTTATTAACCATTTACCCTACTGCCGGTTACCTAAACTACCTTCTTGGGAATGGCGTCTCATAGTTGATTTATTAACTTTGCATTTACCTCTAATATGAACGATATGAAGGGGATATTTACTGCTAGTGTTTTGATAATACGGTTCATGACCATGAAAAATATGAAGGACAGAGAAATCATTTGCGGACAATGAGTGAACAAAACTCATGGTCCTGTAAGCAATCCTGGTTTGCTGATGCAGTCACAGAATTAGTGCTATGTATCTCCTTTGTCCCTATTTTTAAATAAGCATATTTTGACCTCAAAAAATAACAGAAAATGCTAAGAAAACATAGCTGTGCCAAAGAAAATGCAAGGTGGGAGCTTTTAAATACTCTGTTGAGTCATAAATCAGTTTAATCCCTTGTCACGATGTATGTTGTAATATTTTTTCCTCATCTCCTGACGGTGCTTTGATTTGGGTGAACTTAGTCCTTGTCACATTAGTGCAGTGTCATTTACGTCTTGCCTCTGGCTGACGTTGTCGTTTCTGTGATCTTTCACACTGCTATACTTATTGCCATTTGCTAAGGAAACCCTCAAACACTAAAACTGCCCTCTAAATAACATGATTACCTTATTATTGATTTATTTCACAGTTTGCTGTAAGTGTTCCAGAAAGGATGTGCAGAACAGCACAGTCCTGCAAAGCGCTCAGTCATGTGCCTGAAATGCTACACACGTTTACCTGATGTGATTTTTGACCCCGCCTTATTTTGTCACACCCTGCACCATGACTGATCACACTCTGATGAACCGGTTCTGTGACTGAATTTTGAGAATTTTTTAACGACTCACCTGAATGAAATAATATCTGAGAAGGATTCATGAAGTCAACTTTAAAAGATAATAAATTGACACTATGATTTTAACGAGGATTGACCAAATTATTGTGGATAATAATAGCAGCAGCCTGAATGTTCATCCCAGTAAAGAAATAGATGAAACAGGTTTCAAGTTCAGGATAACATGAATTTTCTCTGGTTTTTCTCTCTATATTATTTTCTAGATATGCTCTAAACTGGCATAATCAAGTATTAAAAGTAAAAGTTTCAATGGTACTCCCAGCATAGCGGAATGTAGCAAAATTAGGTTTATTACTGCTGTTCAGATATCACCAACAACATCCTCAGCGACCTACAAAGGCATGCTTGTATTGAAGAGATCTTTTCAGATGTGACAGAATTATTTCAAGAGACTTTTATTACTGGGCGTGAATTCAGCTTAGGAGACTGAAGTTCCATAGCAAATCAGATTAATAGGACTTTATTACTGGTAAACCATTACTTGAGTATCTCCCCACCCCGGATTTCTGATATTCACTAATTGCAAGTGATATATAGACAAACTGTTACCAAGCAAGTCTTCACTTTTATTGTAGCTAAGAGACTTCCTGATAGATTTCTAAGGCCAAAAGGTATTGTCATGATCTGCTGACTGTCCATACAACACAGTTCACACAATTTTATCAACTGGTTCCTGAGCCAAGTTCCTGACTTCTTGATATCGTAGAACATAACTCAAAGAAAGGCACTACGTCTCAATAAAATGATTAGCATATTGGACAGTCACAAACTTCAGAAATTGTGCCAACTCTTAATTGCCCTCACAGTTTAAAAATGTGAATGTGGATGGTGTTGGCTTCCAGTCATTAGGGCTTATTATTCCTTTGTTTCCTACTTTAAGTAGCACACTTATCTAATTTCCATGCCCCCTGGATGTATTAATGGATCAAGCCATTTCCTCTTTTGGATAAAATAATAGACTGCAGGCTTCAGAAGAATTTCCCATAGACTTAGAATCCTTTTCAAACTATTAACATACTTTTCAACCTGTAGGCAACACGTGTGGATGTGGTGTCCAATTAATAGCCTTGCCAGTTAATGATCTCATTAAAACTGACAATAACAGCTTTTCTTTTGATACGGTTTGTTCTTTTACTTACCACAAGTGTTGGATATCATATGTATTTTGACATTCACTGTGATACTTAAGCCCTTTCCGAAGTCACTGTTTTCAGAAATAATCCATAATAAAGTCTATGAAAGTCTATGTAAGTTTAAATGTAGTGAATATATTTTGATTTTTGACCAATGAGCTGAATTAGCTATGTTAAGTTCACCACTGAAAACTGCAGTGCTACACTTTTTTACAAAAATATTTTTTAAATGCAATACCTTTTACAATTTGGAGGGGTTTTTGGTTTTTAAATCTGCTATGAAACTTCTTGAATCTAAGATGTTCCTAGGAAGGTCCGTCGCATGCTTTTCAACAGGTGTGGCAAGAATCAAAATTCTCTATAGCCCATCATAAAGTCAGGGCATTTTATTACTCCTTAATAATGCTTTCCTATAGTAACCATTATGTCCTATTTTTCAGGCTTTGCTTCACAGCTGAAGACCCCTGCCACATGGATGATTTTGGTGCTTTTGCACCACTATAGCCTTTACCTCTCAGAGTACATTATTCCACTATTAGAAACCCTTTACTGCCTGAGAGGAGGAAAGTTGCTGACAATGACAGTGGAGAGAAGACATTTGATGACTTGAAGCTACACACAAAGGAAAAAAACAATCTTTCACCTCAGAGACTAGCTTTAGAGTATACAAGCACTAATCTTCTCTGTACGAGGATATATGGTAAATAAGATATACTTTTTGAGAGTTCCATACTATAAAGTAATACATTAATGTAATTCTTCAAAAAATGAGAGCTTGTTATTCCTAGATATAGAAGGCTCTAGTACAAAGTTAAGCCTCAGGTACTTGCATTGCAACTGTCTTTTCATCTGATACATGCCAAAATAATATGTTTTAAATGTTGATATGGAGAACTCAATAACACTTTTAAACCTGCAGAACATCACTCTTCAGTTGGCCACTGTCAGGGTGCAGTGAGGACCAAGGGCTTCTGGGTGGCCACCAGCCAGGACCCATCCCATTGCACCAACCAGTCCTGGGTGTTGCTAGTGGAGCACAGCGTCTGCCCTATAAGCAGATCACACACAAGCCTGTTGTGCCTCCTGTTGCACGTCTCGCAGGGGCTCCTACTTTCTGTGCCTGAGTGCCAGAATGCAGACTTTGCTAGTACATGGCCCGGCTTTGTAAACAAAAAAAAATGAAAGTGTGGTTTGCCATTCACAGGTGTCTTTACTGGGTTTACAATGAGTGTTGACAGGAAAGAAGTAAGTTAGATGGTTTTTGGCTATAGCTATTTAGCAAAAAAGAAAAAATAAATCTATTTTGAAGAAAACCAACACTAAAAAAAGAAAAAAATGGTCCTGTGTATGAACATGTCTCTTTTTCACCACTCCTGGTATAAAAGAAAAGAATATTTTTGGTGATTATCTCAGTCACCATCAATGAAAAGAAGTGAAGAAGCACCTTAAATTAGGTCAAGGCAGCCTTGGCTGATATAGAAAGTATTGGCTTTGGAGTTTGATTCAGAGAAAGTAGATTCTTCTCCTTCTTGTTTGATTATGAGGCAGCTTAGGTAAGGATACTATTTTCTGTGTTTCTTGGCTTCAGGCGGGGCTTGAGGTAATATATAGTTCTTGTTTTGAAATAATTTCTTTAAAAGGGATAAAATAAATGTGTTAATTTACATGTCAATACACACTCCTCCCTGCACACTTCACCCCAGAGTTCCTCAGTTAATCAGCTTACCAGCTTCAGAGAGTAAAGACCTATTTCCCCTTAAATAGTGAAAGCATCCTCTGGGATGAGGAAAACATATGTTTTTAGAAGTTTGTGATGTCATGCCTCATGAAGAAGGTTTCAAAATAGTCACCCTTTTTTTTTAATGCAATTGAAAATCAGAAACATTTTGCTGAAAACTTGTTTCATGGTCATGCATTTTTGTAGCAATTTTTAAAGTTTATTTGGGGTTTGCAATCAGACCTTTAATTTCTATCTAAAAAATATCTCTTGGACAAAGAAAGCCATTGCAACCAGCTGGAGTTCTGTGACTCCTTCTGCCAAGGTTGGCAGAACTCACTGACGTACCATATGATTTAGCTACTCTCGGCCAGATACTTCTTTTTGCTGCAAAATATGGAGGCGGTGTGAAGCGGTAGGGAAAAAGACAAGTACAGAGCTCAGACTCCCAAGTGGAAAAGAAGGATGGATCTTTTGGAAACACTTGTCCCTGGTCCAGAAAGCTCCATCTCTCCATCTCTCTCTCTCTCTCTCTCTCACACACACACACACACACACAGACACACGCAAACAGGAAAATGATTGGTAGATGTGGGACTGGTTCAGGCAGTAGCTACTCTTTAAAACATGTTTTTTGTTACTGCTCAGTAGAACACTATTATGCCCTTTGCAAGTTCTATTATTCTCTTTTTTCGGGTTATTCTTGCTTTTTATTCAGTGATATTTATCCAAGATTTGTACCAGCATCCTCACTTTATTCCAAGCTAGCTCAGAAGTACACACTGAATGCCTGCTTGTTTTCCTTCTGAGGTATGAATATTGCATTCTAGTTTTCCTAAGGCCCATATACAGACGAAAAGGTGGAGAGGTGTACTTTTCATGGTGCTCTTCTAGGAGATGGAAATCTAAGTGCTTACCTCTGCTTTTAAGCCAGGGGAGGAAATAGTGGTGAGGAGAAGAGCTAAGGTATCGTTATTGCAATACATACCTTGTGTAGTCATTTATAGTTTTTTATTACACCTGGCCTTTACTGACAGGGAGTCAACCAGGGAATGTTTTAAACACTTTTTTCCTTTGGCTGTAATGACATTACAAGGCTCAAGGGAAACAAAGAAAAAAAACCCCACTCTTCAGTGTATAGAGTTCCAACGTGAAATCAAAGTGGAATATTCTGCTTATCCTCTCGGATCCAAAATCAGAAATATTCTCCAGCTAGTCATATCTTCTTTCCTGATTCCTGACTAATATTTACCACTGATGTGCCGTAAATAACTTTTCCACAATTTTCCTACAAAAATGAAAGCAGGTGATTTAAACTGATGTGTCAAAAATGTGAGTATGCCTTACTGCTTGAAGATCCCCCTTCTTATTCATAAACTTTTGAAATTAACGTAATCTAGCTATCCATATCTCTTTGTTTTTATTTTCTGAAAGCATAGTCATTGTTACTTTAATCACTTGAACTTCTTAAATTCTGAACATGTATTTTCTAAATAAATAAATAATAGCTTTTGGCCAAAAGACTTGTACTCCTGAGATGAACCCCAGTGATCTAATTCGTGTTTCTTTGAAAACACATGCTCCATTCCAGACCCCATGGAGACAATTGCTTCCATACCATCCTCTGCAGCTCACAGGAGTCAGAGGAGAAGAAAAAGGAGAAAAGGACATACAGACGAACATATACATATTTTTTGATGAGAAAAGGTCAAAAAGTTTTACCCGCCTGGACAAGGTCCTGTGCAGCCTGCTGTAGGTGACCCTGATTCGGCAGGAGGGTTGGACTAAATGACCCACAGAGGTCCCTTCCAATCCCTACCATTCTATGATTCTGTGATTCTGTGAAAACTTAGTAATATTCTTAAATACTTGAGTGTCTGGCAATGTTCAGCTAAATTAAATTCAAGCAGTTGTTTGGAAATTTTGTTCAAAATGTGATTTCTACTACTATTCCTTTCTGTTGCTTTAAAAACTCTCCCTCCCAAGTCTGCTCTTCTTACTTGTTCAAACTGTGTAGAACAAGAAGAATTCATGTCCTTCTGCTCCAGTTCCAATGCCAGTCTTAAGTAGAGTTGCCTGTTCAACCCAGATCAAAGCTAAGATTTGCTGCATGTGCTTTAGTCTATTCACTTGGTTTTGACAGTGATTTTGTTTCTACAGCTGATCAAATGGCAGAATAATCTTTTTGCTTGCTTACCCTGTCTCCTCTCCAGACTGAGATTTCATAAGAATATATTGTGTCATGTCCCTGATATCTGTGTCTCACTTGTTTTCACTGTGTGTGAACATTCAGGTGCTCAATCTTCGTTAGTGCAAATAATCGGGAAAAGGACAAGTTCATCTCCAGTTTGTAAAAAGCAATTTTAAAATTGTCTATTTAATTGTAATACTCAGATCATGCTGCTTTGGTGAATTAGACGTGTTAATAGAGGCAAAGAAAAAATATAGCAGAACCCTAGCAATGTAACAGTGTGCTAACTGAGAACTGTGAACATTCATTGAGCATGTTTTGTACATACCTCTGCGTTTCTATAAAGAAAAGTTATATAAAAAGCTTATGCCATTTTTTGGATGTTAATATACTTTTTTTCCATATGATAAAAAAAGAATTACATGAGTGGAACTGTCCTCAGAAGAGACATTTCTATTTGAATTGTTAAATCTTCCTTTTTGGGTAAGAGCATTCTTTTTTCCCAGTCTTACACCGTGTGTGTATGTAATGAATTCTAAAGTCACTGGGTTCCAGAAGTACAGTGTTTAGTTTAGAGATGTTTAAATGAAGCTGTGTTTAAAAATTCAAACATCAGGTTTGTTATTTCAGCTTGTGGCAAGCTTCTTACAGTCCAATGCTCTAGTCTACTGTCCAAAGGAGGAATGAGGATCAGATAATAAAAACAACAAAAAAAAAAGACAATAAAATGTGGGGACCAGTGAAGAAGAAATGAACTAATGTTCCTCAACAAAATGAAAGCCTGTGGATTTCCCTCCTCTGCAGAATCCCACTTCAGCTAGTCCTTAATACTCCCTTAAGGCAAAATTAGATTCCTGATGCCCAAGTTTTTCCTAGGTAATTGATGAGTGTCCTGCATCTGTGGTTCAGTAATAAAAGACAAAGGCACTTAACCTGGTCTTTTGAATGACTGTTTACTTGAAGTATGTCAGAAACTTAAATATAGTTCCCCTTTTTGAAGTGAAATATTAATAATTGATTTCAGTGGGGCCAAGCTCTTATTCTTCTTTTTAATAATATTTTCATGCTTATTTATGTAAAAGTTTCCATCAACACAGAACTAAATTTCAGTTCCGTATTTCCTGTTGGGCTTGAAACAGGATGCAGATTAAGGTTTGTCATAACATATTAGTGGTTCTTTGACTTTAATAATAGTAAAATATAAATTAAATACTTCTAGTAGATGTGAGATCAAAGACTAATTGTGTTTGTGCTGCAATATTTCATAGTGATTTTTCATTATTCATTTGTTTTATTGATTTGATAAATCAATATTAAGCCTATGTATGAGAGAACAAAAGAAAAGGAAATAGACTAAATTGATATTTACAAGTATGAAATTAACAAGAGTTTCAAGGCTTATCAAGAAGTGATAATCTGGTTGAATGAACTGAAAATGGAGTACTTATCAGAGGCGTTTGTTTTTTATCTTACAGTTAAAATTTTGTGATTATTAATGCTTTTATGCAGTTTTATACATGTTCTAAAGGCTGAAATCAATAGAAAATTAGTTCAGTGTTATAATTTTAGATAATAACTGTTGAGATACTTTAAGAATAACACAAAACTTTTGCCAGCATTGATAATCAAGTATAAGAAAGAAATTTGTATCAGTCAGCGATGACAACCTCCTGAAGAATTTGATGATATTTGTGTTCTCATTCACAAGAACATATAATACATTAGAACATGATGTTACAGAAAGGAATTTAAAAGATCACAGTTATTACTGCACTTTAGCTGTACCTTTTCCTTTATTTCACTCTACTTCAACATATTTCTCCATCCCATAATTCTAAGTTTAGCTATGACCTCAATAAATAACTTGATTACAGTTTTTATTATTTGACATTTGTTTCTGAAATATTGCTAAGAGTAACATATTTAGAAGAAATAATGGGGAAAAAAATCCAGGTTTTTTGTCTATTTTTAGATAGAAAATGTTTAAGTATTTTGAAAGCATTTTACATTTCTACCTTTTTCTTTTTCTGTTTCCTTCTTCCTCTGGTTTTGTTCCATGTTTGCACTGGTGAGGAGAAGCAAAGAAAGATAGAGAGATGGAAGAAAGAGAAAGTACGACTAATTCTACAAAAAATACTTTATAAAAAAATATTTTTTGAAAAAGTTTTTTTCATTGTTGAAGATTAGAAGGTATTTCTCAAACTCTTCACCAGATTAATATTTCAAATATTTTTGCATTTAAAAAAATATTTATTGTATAATCTTTCAAAGATTAGTTGAAATTGATTGCTAACATTTAGGGCCTCTCCATTCCTCTCCAGACACAATTTATGTCTTCACATAAGTAGATTTTGATAATTTGTTTTTTTCCCTATTTCCTTCTCAAAATTATACATATTTTATTGTTAAACATATAAACTCATACTTACGGAGTCAAAATATGATTCTGTCTTAACATTTTCACTTTTTTATTAATATATATGCTTTAATATGTTTCACCAGCTTTTACTCATTCTTTTTTCTTCTATTTCCTCACATGCCAGTTTTCCCGGGAGCCATAACTTCATTTCCTCTCTTATTCTTCCTTTCACCAGTTCCATGTTGTGCCTTCTTTCCCAATTCATGAATCTTGTTCTTTCTCTTTGTTTTTCACCAACATCTTTTTTCCTTTCTAATCACTTTCCTGTCCTGCTCCACTCACTTAAACATTTACTTATTCTCCTATATTATCCTCCTCTGAATCAGTCCATGCTGTGCTCTCATGCATTGTAACCAAACAGGGAACTCTCACAGCCAAACTTATCCCAGTCATTCACCAGACAGAGAGATAAAGGGATGAAGATTTTTTTCTTTCCTAGTTGGGAGGTCTCCAAAAAATAGATTGTAGATTAGAGAAGGGGGAAGGGAGGGGTGTGAAAATTGCTAGCTGTTGGCTGTTGCAAAACAAGCAAGTGGGAACAAATGTTTTATGAAGAGAGTCAGAGTCAGATCATTTTTCTGTGTTAGAGAAGAGTTTACACAATAAATCTTGTCTGTGGATTTCACTGTCAAATCAAGGCAGGACCAAAAGGATGATCAAATCTAATACAGGCATCAGGCTAAGAATGCTATGAATATTATTACAGAATTGAAGAATTATGGTACAACTGAAACAGGAAGGTATCTCTGCAGATCACCTAGTCCAACCACCTGGTCAAAGTGCGATCAGCTATCCAGGAGTTTGTCCAGTAAGATATTGCATGTCTCCCAAGACACTCCATAATCTCTTTCAGGAATGTGACCACCCTTATAAGGAAAAAAAAGTAAGGGTTTTTTCTGATGTTTGAATAGAAATTCCTGCGTTTCTGTTTGTCCTATCTCTCTTGTCCTGTTACTGGAAACCAATGAGAAGAGCCTGGCTTTATCTTCTCTACTCCCCCTGCATCAGACATCTGTACACATTGATCATATCCCTTGCAGCCTTGTCTTCTCCAGGTTAAACAGTCCCAGTTATCTCAGCCTCTACATATGTCAGATATGCTAGTTCCTTAAGCGTCTTTGTGGGTCTTTGCTGGACTTGCTCCATTTTGTCCATGTCCTTCTAGTACTAGGGTCCCAGACTTGGACCCAGCACTCCAGGTGTGTCTCACTAGGACTGAGCAGAGAGGAAGCATAACCTTCCTTGACCTGCTGGCAATGGTCTTCCTAGTGCAGCTAAGGCTATGAACCACTCCTCTCATTTCTATATCATCTGCAAACTTGCTGAAGGTGCACTCCATCCATGACCAGGTCATTACTAAAAATTTTTAACAGTACTAATCCCAGTATTAACCCATCTGGGAGCCCCCTCACTACTAGTCACTGGTCCTCAGCTGGACTTTGTGCCACCAGTCATACCCATTTGATCCAGCAGTCCTGTACTTCATCAGTCGATGTCTATAAGGATGTTATAGGAGAAAGCATCAAAAATCTTAGTCAAAAGTCAAGATAAACCATATTGACTGCTCTGCCCTCATCTACCAAAGCTCTAATTTCATTGCAGGAGTCTATTGATTTGGTCAAGCATGAGTTCCCCTGCATAAATCTATGCTGACTAGCCCCAGTGACTTTCCTGTTCTTTATATGTTTGGAAATTATACCCAAGACTATCAGTTGCCCTATCTCTGTCTCAGAGGTCAAGGTGAAGCTGATCACTGTGTAATCTTCTGAATCTTCCTTCTTGCCCTTCTTGAAAATAGCATTGATATTTGCTTTCTTCCAGGGTCAGGAGTCTCTCCCAGTCACTACAGCATTTCAAGGATAATCAATAGTATCCTCACAATAACACTCTCCAGCTACCTCAGCACTCGTGGGTGCATCCTACCAAGTCCTATGACTTGAGTACATCCACTGTGTTTAAATGTGTCCTAACCTGAAAACTCTTACACCAAGGGTAAGTCTTACTTGCTCCAGACTTTCCCAATGGTCTCCGGGGCCTGAGATTCCTGAAGGCAAATCTTCCTAGTAAAGGCTGAGATGAAGAGAACATTGAGAATGTCGTTTTTCACCAGTTTCCATGTTCCATTCAGCAGTGGACCCACATTTTCTCCAGTCTTCCTTTTGTTGCTAATGTAATTGCAGCAGTCCGTCTTTCTGCCTTTCACGTCTCTTGCCAGATTCATCTCCAGGCTGGCCTTAGCCTTGCTAACCCTATCCCTGCATGATCAGACAACATCTCTATTACTTCTGGGTCACCTTTCCCTCCTTCCATCTCTTGTACACTTCCTTTTCTATCAGGAGCAACTCTGTCTATTCAGGTCTCCTGCTGTCTTTGCATGACTTGCTGTGTGTTGGGACAAACTGTTCTTGAGCTTGGAGGTGGTGAGCCAGCTGGAGGTCCAGTTATCCTTGGACCCTCTTTGCTCCATGACTGTCTTTAATGGAATTCTTCCAAGCAGATCCCTGAAGTGGCCAAAGACTGCTCTCCTGAAGTCCAGGGTTATGATCCCACTTCTCAGGATCTTGAACTCCACCACGTCATGGTCATTGCATACAAAGTTTTCATTCCTCTGACCAGTCCTTCCCTGTTTGTAATCATGAAGTACAGCAGAGCATGTCCCCTTACAGGACACTGGCTCACCTATGTCAGGAAGTTGGCATCAACGCTCGTCAGAAACCTTCTGGATTGCTGCTGTGTTGTACCTCCACTAGATACTGGGCTAGCTGAATTTCCTCATGAGGACCAAGGCCTGTGATCATGCAGACTCAGTTGCAAAGGCATAGGAAAATTCTTCTGTCAGAAAAAAAACACAAACTCATTCACCCAATATAACTAAACCTTCCTTAGAATGCATGTGTCTCCTACACAATCTTAATAGTTTGTTCTGAATGCCAATATCTCATCATAAAATAATTATACCTGTAATAAAAATTTTATTGTCGTTGAATATCGGGGTTTTTTTCTCCTACTCAGATTTATTTTTCAATGTAAATCTTGCACTGGGGGGCTCCTGAGATCTTCTTTTCCCTTAGGGTCTATTGGAGGAGCTGACCCTTTTTTAGGTCTGCTTTCAACTATTTCCAGAATCAATCTGTGGCATTTTTCAAAATGTAATCTGGAAATTAATTGTAGAGAAAGGTTTCTGTGCCTTCAAAAAGTGTTAGTAAGTGTGTGGGAGGTGTAATGTGGGAGATACATTAGTTGCTATACATAGGAATGAAGTATGCACAACAAGAATAAAAGGAGGGAATGTGATCAATGCTGCTACCCACACTGTTCTGGATTTTGGATGGATTGTAATTAGTTTGACCTCCATACTTTAAATGCTATTATCTGGAGAATTCTGGAAGGTGTAACTTGCTGTCATTAGCATATTTAACTGAAAATTTAAAAACCCCGTTACTGCCATTAAGACTTACACGCTATTCTATACTCTCAGCTACACCTAGACATCCCCCCACTCAAGTCAATACCTGATGTTATATCGTCATGACATTTTAGTTCATGTATACATATATCCACATTTAAAAATCCTAGAAGAGATCAGGTATTTTGTTGTTTTGATAACGAGTCTGGGTTTTATCGTTCAGAAGTCTGCGAAAAATAAGTACAAAATATGTGTTAAACTGAGAATGTACTTTGAACAACAAAAAAATCAATAAAAAAGCAACAAAAAATACCTACCCAAATAGGCAGCACCTAGTGAGTAATAACTTCATTTCTCTATAGCTCAGGGGGGTTGCAAGGGGAGTGTGAAAAGTTCATTATTATCAACCAGAAAAAAAAGCGAGTGCTAAGAAGAAAGAATCGTATTTCCTATTGGGATTTCTCTCAGAGTACATGATTTGCATGAAGGGCGCCACATCAAACACATTGGGTGCCCTTTTTCAAATATTAATGTGAAGCTTGTTTCAAGTTCTTTCTTGACTTTGTGCCACCTTGTATCAAAGGAAGTTAAAAGTAGGACTTGGGAGGAAAAAATACTCTTCCAACGGTTTCAGCACTTAGCAAAAATCTTTCTGTGTTTGATCAGTTCTGCTTCAAACTTTTCTTATTTTGACAAACAGACACATTTTTATAGCTGAGGATTCTATGACAACCTGGTTTGGACTTTTTTCCCCCTTTATTTGAGATTTTCTATTTTGCAGCGATGGGTGTCATGACTGACCAACTCAGAACTTTTATGCACTACATAATTTAATTACCTACTTTAGTCTTTTCTCCCACATGTGATAATTTCTATTAAATATTTATATATCTGAACAAGATTACACCAAAGTATGCCACAGAAAATGGAGTCCTTAAAATTAAATATGCATTGTATGAGCTGTCTTAATCTTACCTAACTGAACTTTTAAACACCTATATCTAAACTAATCAACCTATGATCCTCTTGTATTCAAAAGGTAGAAACAGACACCTCCCCCGGATGATTCAGCTAAATTAGTTGTCGGAGGGAGATGACACGAATTCTGCTCCAGTAGTAGCACTTTCTTTTAACCAACTATTAAAAGAGCCTAAAATGCTTAACTTATATTTAAAATACTAACATTTAGACATGGTTAGGCAATTCCCAACAAGAAAAAACAAAGTGGACATATTATCTGTCTGTTTCCCCCTCTCCTCAGAAACAAAAGAGCAGGAGAGAAGTGGCAGGATTTTTTGCTGAGCAATTCAAGCATAAAGAAATTTCTCAGAAAAATGCAAGAGATGACACATACTATATAGCATGAGAGCAATTATTGTAGATAAGAAATGAAATACTGCAAATCTGCAGAACGCAGCCACAGGAGAAGTTTTTCTTCTCAGGATGCACAATCCATGGTCTGCAGGACAAAAATGCGAAATTACAATGAAATAGGAACAAAATATAAGTTGTAATTGGTAACTAAGAAAGTAGTGCTGTCCTAGCCTGAGAACTAAATGTTTTCCACAAACCCTAGGGAGAAATCTTCACTTAGCTCTCACAGGTTATGGAAGAGTAAATTTTAAATTCACAATTATCAGCCAGATTTGTAGCTGAAATAATCACCACAGAGGTGGTGCAACTAAAGGTCCTGAAGCATTTTCAGCAAAAAAAAGTCCAAAGAGTTCTGGAGAATAAAGGTAAACAGGCTGTTTGATAGTAACACATAGATCTTCTAAGCCCTTTTCCTTACTATTTTTGATAAAAAAGAAATGAGAGAGAGATTAAAGAGAACTACCATCAACAAACATGTGAAAAGTCTCAGTGCTATTGAAAAACAGACTAAAATTTAGACCTAATGGATTCTTTATGTGCTGCTTACTATACAGAGATGTCTTCACACTGAAGTCAATAAGGCTGTTTCTCTTGTAAGTCACAGAAGAAGAAACGTTTTGTAGGAATTTCCTGACAAGGTTTTTTAGTGTAAAAAAAAGAAAAGTAATTAACATTTTTCTACCAGTCCTAACTATGGCCATAAGCAAAATAAAATATAAAGATCCAGTCTTTAAAATTGTTACCTAGCCCACACACCAGTGAAAGATTGGCCTGATCATTAAGAGTGGATTATGTGGATAATGTTCTTTCTTTCTGCATAGAGATAAATATTTCTGATTTTAATATAGTTGGGATTTTTTTGTCCTCATTCCCTCAGGATGAGTTTTTTGTCATTTGTAGGCTGGATGTCTTTTTCATGAGTTTTCATTTTCTTTGTTTTTTTCTTGATTCAATTAAAATATATGGACATTTTGCACATTTTAAAGCACTAGGGCCAAAATCTTCATTGAAAGAGAAAAGCTGAACTTTAATATTATATGGTAATCCTATTTAATGTATGTTGACACTGGTTTCTAATTTTAAGTATTAATCACTATTGAGAGACTAGATTCTGCTGTACTCCTTTGGCATCCCCATATGTATTGAATTAGTCCATATTTCTCTTGGAGCAGATAAAAGAAAAATCTAGATCCATTAAATTAGTGATGGAAAGTTTTATCAGATTGTCTAGCTGATAATACAACAAATCTCTATGAGTACTCTAAGCTGAGAAGAATGGCTGTAAGACCTTTTACCACTTAGCAAAGCATTATCTGTATATTTCCTGGTCATAAATGACAAACATGTAATATTAGAAAAGGTTTCCACTAGCAATTTTTGTTGGATATTTTCCAAGTAATAAGTCTGAGGTATTTGGTTCTTGGTTTTCACTATTGTCAGTAAAATGAAGCAAAAGGAAAGAAAAACAGCACTGTGCCTGCAATTACCCTCATTTTCTTTCTACTCTACCAATGTTTCCTACTGTAGATTGTTTACACAGAAAAGAGTAGCCAGGGTCAACTATGTTCCAGAGCTGACACAAAAGCTGTTTGCTTTTCCAAGCTTCCTCCTAACTCGCAAGGTAAGGCAGCAGTCAATGCTCATCTGAAGCTAGTAATTAAATGATTTTTACAAAAAAAGAGAAATATTTTCTTCTTACCTTGATTTAGTGACATCTTGAAACAAAGATAAACAGAAGAGTGGGATCACTGTAGTTACATATTGCAACCCATTCAAATTTTAGCTACATCTTCCACCCAGTTTAATCAAGTTATAATTTCCTATCAGCTTGTTCTTATGGACTATATTGAACAACAACATCCTGAGCTATTATAGAGTAAATTGAAAGGATTAATGTCTTTATAGGAGAGAGCTTCCTGGAAAAGGCAGAACTTCATAAAGCAATATTCAGGGTAAGTAGAGGTAAACAGTAATTTCATTCCTTCAGTTTACATGCACAGTGAGCCTATTGAACTACACTTAAGATTTTGTTGCAGATGTTATCCCACTGTCAGAAGTCCTCATGTGTATCACACAATCTTGAATTATTATAGAACGTGGTTCATCACCAAAGAGTTCTTAACAAACATACAGCCTTAAGATTCTTGTACCTGTTACCGTGTTATCTGCAACAAGCCTGCATCAGGAAAAAACCCCATGAACACTCCCTTATCCATGCCAGCTAGGCCCTATCTTTCAAAGTCACCAAGAAGATATGGCATGAGCCAGTATTCCCCTACCCACTGTCAACAGGTAGACTTCAAGATTTTTCCCTGACTATGAAGTTAGAGATTTCTGTGCAGGAACATTCTGCATCTTTTGCTGTCATTTCTTTGCTATGAAATGCCCAAAGAATGTTCCCTTTCAGGAAGTCCTATTTCCAGAATGCTGAAACTGCTTTCAGTTCTCTTTCTGAGAGCAAAATCAAAATTTTGTCTTTTTTTTCTATTGTTAAAACCTCTGGTTTTCAAACATTATTTTCTTTCCTTCTGCTTTTTCCTGAGCGGAACTTCCTGTCATTTCAGGCTTTATAAAAACAGGAAAAGGAAAGAGTAACATATAATTTGCTCTCTGCAGTGAGAGTGCAGCATTTGATAAAAACTTAGCTGGCAGTTTACTTTTCCTAAGTATTCAAAAACTGTTTTCCAATTAACACACATCCCTTTAAAAAGCACAATTTCTGAGATGGCCAAAATTAAAATTGTCCTTAAAAAATAATTTCGTGTTCAAGGTCTCTAAAACTTCATGTCACAATGCATTGTGACTGCCAAACTCTAAATCATCATTCTAAGAAAAGGAAAGAACCACTATTTACTGTCAAAAATTTCAACTTCATATCTCTCTTTCCAACTCCACTTTCAGTTCACACCAGATCATAAACTCACTTTCCTGGACTGAATTAGAGCTATGCAAGAATCTCCCCGACAGCAGTTCTGGCTAATAAAAGAAACCTCCAATTTTGTATAGCTGTATTATTTTTCTGTAGGGCTATGTAACCTTATGGTTCTGGCTAGCTACGTAGCCATGACATGTATGTTGTACTGCATTGCTTGGTATTTACATTATGCTAAAACTTGTAACAGAACATAGTTGTACTCATAAAACTATGCAATTAACTCTCAGGATATTTATCAAAAGCTTATGTGAACTAATTTTCTGTCTTGACTATTCTAATGGATCAAGCCTTTGACGTGTTTGAGAGCTGTACTTTACCACCTTTTTGTCTCAAATCACACTTCTGAAAATAAAAGCAGTGTTCTAAGTCTGGGTAGAAATATGATGGAAACTCAGTTTTCTTGGGGAAAATCAATAGACCAGGCATCTCAGTGCATATACCCAAGTCTCCACATACTGTTTTCTAGTAATTTAAGTTAGAGTTTATCCCTTGGTATATGAACTTATGATTTCTTCTCACTGAGGACTAATACAAAATGCATTAACTGCAAGTGGGGAGCTATAAAAATCCTGATAGCCGATGGTTTAATACATGGATTTCCAATTTAACTCATGTGGTATAAAGTGTTAGCAGTAAACATTGGTCCACTAGGGGATTACCTGGTCATATTATACACTCAGTGTAAGATCTCAGCCATGCTTCTGTTTGATGCTTGCCATGTCGTTGTTTGTCTCCCCATGCTGGAAAGAAGTAGCACAAACAGTTATTTTTCACTGGTGTCTCTTTTTTGACCAGTATTTTGTAACATGAAAACATATATGGACAAAAGAAAGTTTTAAAGATTTTTTAGGAAAAGGAAACAAATACTCTTTGAGATTACCATAATACTTGTTTGGTAGTGTCAATGTATTCCACATGTCTAAAGAAAAGAAATATAAATATAAAAATTATATGAACACTTAAAAATTAAACTGATAGAATACATTCTGCAAAGGAAAGTATCCTAGAAGTAGCCTAGATTTACAGGAAGTGTGATAAAAGATATACGAAGATGGAGAATTAAATTGTAATGCAGTTCTTAACATCTTAAGGAGAACTGTAAGTTGAGGATATGAGGCCAAGCTCCTTTAATTGTGTATTGTTTCTTCAGAACTTTTAAACAGATACTTCATTTCTGAAAGTGGATGGTCTTATAGATATGTTACTCATTTGAGCTGCTCTTTTCATAAGGTAAGATTTTATAAATTAAACATTATTGGATCATAAAAAATTTTCCTAGAGTGGTAAGAAGTAATAAACCCGTAATTGCATTATCTGCAAAAAAGTTAATAGACATTTTAATTAAAGAACCACCCTAACAGGATTAGAATTCACCGCCCTATAAAGGCTGAATAGTGAGGTGTTTCATTATCATTTCTGAGAATGTACAGGTGCTAAATTAACTACAGAAGACCTCATCTTTTGTTCCTTGCATAAAATAAAAACATATTGTAAATTAAAATGACAAATTAATTTGCAAGGTTAGCGCTGTAAAGTTCAGACAAAGCCGGTTGACTAGTAAAGCTGGTCAGGAATTTGCTGAGGTGCTTCTTTATTTGAGAATGTTGATCAAAGGAATGAACAATTTCTGGGAAATGGATCTATTTCATAAAATTTTAATCAGAAAAAGTATCTCAGGACATGTCAGGTTTTCTGATCGTAACTAGAGCACAAGAGACTTGAACATTTCTGTGGTCAGACATCTTGCCTTGCAATACAGGCAGCTGCTTTGTACAGAACCATGTAAATAAGCGAACTTGAATTTCCCACATGTCTAGAGCATGCCAGTGGTGAGCAAGCTGCACGCAACACGGGTGGCCTGGATGACCACCAGCAGCCTTTCCCACGTAGGTGTGGAATAAACGCCATGCTGTGTGCCAGCTAGAAAGCCATGTATTCAGAGCAGTGCTTGACTTCTGGCTGATGTGCTTGCAGGAGCTAATGTATCTGACTTGTGCTGAACCATGTGGATATAATATCTCAGTTTTACAACATCTTGGAAGTTTCTACATGCTATCATAGCCTGAATTTCAAGGGAGGAGTAGGAACTTTTTTTCAGTTATTTTTGAACATATGTTAAACTCCTTTGACTTCTCTTTAAGCAGTCTTTATTTCAGTCCCATATAGAAAATGATTTAAAAATAATAAATCACAAAATTTTCACATTAAAGAAGAAAGAAAAAAAAGCTTACATTCAGACAGGTCTCTACTTCTTACCAAGCATGTGTACAAGCAAAGTATCATGAAATTTGAGTAAATACCATGTGTTGTTTTGGTACATGACCACCAATTTTCAAATTCAGTGCAGAGTATTTTTCATCCTAAAGATTACTGGAAGAGATTGCTGGACACTGAATGCATAATTTGTCAGAAAAAAATCTGTTGATGGAATACCAAATGCAGATGATTATTTCCAGTGGTTGTAGGAACAGACAAGTAATCTCTGCCTTTAACTTTACTAACAGCAATGCTTTTCTTTCAGTCTCTTGTTGGATAAAAATGAAATAAAACATCAGCCAGCATTCCTCAACTTGGCAATATGAAGCCAAAAATTATTTGCTCTATTTCTGTGATAAATGCACCATTCCATGCATAAATTTCTGTGCCTGAATTCACAGGCTTTATAGACCAGTTTCTGTAAGTTGAATGTTTCCAAGAACAGGAAGACTTTTACATGAAATATAAAAATTCTTTTATGTAGCATTGAAGGCTAGCCTGTTTTAGCAAAGGCTCACACATTCATCCACTTTCTTATCAAAGGCTTTCTATACTGACACAGAAGTTCAGATTTATGTGATCTAACATAGACATCTTCTTTGTGAATGTTTGTATTTGAACTTGTCATCAAGGTTCCCTTCAGAGTCGATGGACTCACATTGTCCCTATATGTGCAACTCAGGCTACTTTAATGTTTACACATACAAAATACACAAGGAAAAAATCCTAATATATGTATGCCTATTTCTTTCCATTGGCTTTAAAAAGAGCCCAAAGTAATAAGATCTCAGATGTAGACAGCAAGATGTAGATGTCTTAGAAAAGATAAAAGTCTTGTTAATAAATCCATCTGTAAGACTTTATTCTGAAAGCTAAGTTCGTATAAGTTAGGGACAATATAATACACATGCACAGGTACGCTGCAATGGGAACAAGATTAATGACATATGATATTAATGATCACATTGATAATGAAATATTTCACTGGCTCTTGGAAGCTGTTGCAGTTACTATCTTTAAAAATGGCATATAAACAGATTTCTTATTCAAATCCATTCCCCTTTCCTTGCTTAAGACAGCAGCTGTAAGTTTTCCCCAATAAGACCAATACTACTACACAGGAATTATTTCTTAATGGTCACTATTACACAATCATTATGTTAATACTATATCAGGTGCATCACTATAAAAATATTGTAGAGTTATCATTTATGATTTCCCAGAGCCACATTTGGATATGAATTTTAAAGAATGCATTTTGATTTCAATACATTTTGAGAAATGAATTCTCCATCTGTTCCATCCCACTCTTACCTTATGGTTGATATTTAGTTTAAAACCAGCAAAGTCAATACAACCCATTATAAAAGAGACTTTAGTAGGCAAACATTTCTATGCTATACGGAATACACTCTGTATAATAAAAGTGATTTGAGCAACCTGCACTCTACTTCAAGGTTATTATTTTGCATAAAATATGGGCTTATATCAGGAAAGACGTACTATGCAGTTGCTGCTGTATTACAGGAGTGTGAACAAGGAGAATAATTATCAAAATAGGACATCCTGAATAATCTCCACATTTTATACTCTAAGTACATGAAAAGATAATTTGAAAATAATGTCTTCATTTTATACACAATGAACTCCTTTTCAGTCCCCTCCTCCTCACACACCAATTTCAATGGAGAAGGCCTGCAGCCAAGAACATTTTATTTATGCCTTTCATCATTTTGTGGAGAATAATTTCAATACAGACAATGAAATGAGAGGAAAACAGAATTTGCCGTATGTTGTGCTATATAAAGAATAAGCAAATGCTGACGCATCATGGAACCAGCTCTGCATTTCCCAGGCTGTTCCCTGCACCCCATTCTATATACAAATGCGATCTGTGCCCTTGAGCTAATGGAGAACTCGGACTGGTCCTCAGTCCCTGTCAAGAGATCAGTGTCATGGGGCATACCATGATCAAGGATTATCTAATCGACAGTATATAATCTATACATACATATAGATACTTTGTATATAGAAATAGATAATCTATATATACTTAAAAGAAAGGCCATTATTCTGGTACTGAGCTTTGATTTTGTTTTTATGCCTTCACAAATAAAATACTAAAAGGTAAAAGATAATTAATCCCTTCATCCAAGTTATTCCACCATCAAAGGTTTTTTTGTATTAATTTTTTTAGCCATTTATATGCTACCTATTTAGACAAATTATAAATTGCTATTCTTAAGCGTAATAATAATAATAATAATGATAATAATAATAACAAAATAAATGTAAGCCCATAGAAAATTAGAAAATGGTAATATTTCCTTCCAAATTCAGGGGACTATTTTCAAAATAAAACAAAATAAAATACAAAACAAAGGCAAAAAACTCTGTGGAAAGTATTTTTAAATATTTATTCTTGACTTTTGTAATTAGCTGTTGTTATTCGACTTGATCAACTAGTAGTTTGTTATTCTTCTCTATTAAGGCCTCACACAAAATAACTTTAATTCTTTGAGTTGTTCTTTCAGGAACACAGAAAAAGCACAACAAATAAAATTCAAGTTATTAGCATGCTGAAAATAGCAATGAAATTTGGAATTTGGAAAATAAAAAACAGTGAGAACAAATTTTTCCACGCCTATCATTTTATACTGTCTATTTCTCTAAAGTAGGCAGGCAGCATATACAACCATTTCATTCTGCAAACATTTCTTCCTTGGACTAAGCATAAACAGACTAACAAAGAGTTTATAGTATGGTTTCATAATGCTTTATTGAGTGTTTTATAACCTATGGGGGAGTCATCCAATGGACCTAACACCACACTTAATGTAATTTTACTTTAACTTCATTGTAGTGATAGGCTACTGCTGTCCTTTGTGACCTTAAAGATTCACCCCTTCAGGCTCCTGCCAATTTTCCAACTTTCCGGGAGCTCCTGGACACTCTGACTTGGCTCTAATGTGTACTGTAGAGGAGATGAGTGGAGTGTTTTTAAATATCTGTTGTGCAGCAGCTTTCTAGGCAGGACTGAGATGAATAAGTCCATTTATTTTTTTTATTCCCTCTGCTTTAAGCAGTGTGACTGCCTCCCTGTTTAAGCTGCTCAAGCAAGCTTAATAGTTTCATCTCCCATCTCAGACAGGGTTATCCAGAAGCTGCCTCAGGTTGCTGCAAGTATTTGAAGTGACAAAGGTGAACGGACTATTTGATGTGAATATGAATAAAGGCTGTATGATGCTGCTCATGCACTATTTTCTTTCTTTTATTTTTCCCTCCAGATAGAATCTGGAGGAATACATGCAAAGGGATCTGTAGTTTGACATCGGATGCAATTCATAAAGGATGGCTCTGATTAAGATAAGCCATGCCATTTTTTACCAGTCACAACAGCAGGCATAAGGCAGGACAAAGGGAACTCCCATTGGACTGGTCAAAATATCATCCAGATAGATGCTAGATCGAACATTTTGAGAATCACTATAGCTCTTGGCCAGCATTTGAACAGATCAAGAAAAATTATCTAAGGGCTTAATCAAGCATTATTTGCTGTTCTTATGTTGTAGATGAGGACTTTACTTCTGTTGAATTCTAATAGGTTTTAGGCACCTCAAATACTGTTTTGTATACAGGAACTTATTTTTTATTTAACAAGATTAAAACCTCTGTATATTCTCTATATGTTCAGTTTTTCACAGGCCATTGGGGTATCTAAGTTTTTCTTTCTAGTTCTTATGACGTGTCTATTCTAAAACTCTTGAAGAGAAAAAATAATCAGCCTTCTCTAAGAATGGACTGTTAGTTTTAAAATTTAATGCCGCTGAAATCTTGGTTAATTTTAGAACAGCTAAATTATGTTTAAGACAATTTTAATTATTAGAATTGGTAGTTTACCAGAGTCATAGAAAATGGAATTCTCAGGTTAATTGAAAGTAAATGTGTACTGAAGTGAAGGAGTTTAAAAATTCTGGGTTTGCATAGCAGATTCAAACAAAATACCTTAATCTTTAGTAGCTTTATGAGTCCTAGTTCTGAAGTCCTGGATTTCTGACAGAGCACAGAAACCTGAAAACGCTGTTTATAAGTGTTTAGCTCTGCATTCTTAATTTGTGTGTATGACTAAGATTCGTGGCTGAGACCTGAGGAGGAATTTAGGATCCCAACACTCACTGAAGTTGAATGGAAAATTAGGTTCCTAGATACACCTTTAAATCTAGTCCCTTACCTTTTCTACTGCTCCGCAGAGTGGCAGATGTACTGGCTTCATTTCAAGTCCTCAACTTTCAAAAATTTTTTTTCAAATGAAAAAGAAAATAATTAGGGGGCAAATCCAGAAAAATTATATTTTAGTATTGTTACCCAGAGCTATGCATTAACAGGCAATACAAATATTGCACATATTAATATGAAATACCAAGTTGAAATGTTACAAAAGAAGAAATCAAAAGATAACAAGAGCTTGTTTACCTATATATGGCTTGAAATGTGCATAATATTGTCAGAGAAGGTTCTGAGATATCTAAATCTTAATTGATATTCAAATAACCTTTGAACACTGAAATATGAGTATATTCGAATTCAATTTTCTAGTTTAAGTTCAATTCTAATTAGAAAAGTATTGTATGATTGGAATAATTGGAGTAAAATTTCTGTTTCTAATTGTTTCTTAGACCAAGGCTTATCCATTTAGTCTGGAATTTTTTTTTTTAAAAAACACCTCTGCCCTTTACTACTAGTGTCTTCTTTCAACAATTATAATTGTGCGTAGCGGTGACTGACTTCCTTTTTTATTATGACAACATTGCTTTAAGGACTCATTATTCATAAAGTAGGAGGCAACCTTTGAAGATGATAAGAGCCACGCAATGTGCTCAGTTCATGTAGCAAAACCAGTACTTAATCTCCTTTCAAGTTTCTTCTGCCTCTGAGAATCAGTAACTGTACAATAGAAATTAGTATGTGTATGAACTACCTACAAAAAATCTTTGTGCAAAGGGTTCTATCTCATCTTTCCTTGCTCTCTTTTGCTCTCAGGAAACTTTTTTCCAGTTTGTTGAATGATATATTAAGAATTTAAATTTGGCTCACTAGAATAGGCACACTAAAGAAGTAACCCGAGAAATAAAAATTCAGTACATTTATTTCACCCTTTTACTCTTTTAACCTGCAGATAACGTCCTATGGCAAACAAAGCTGTCCTACATGAAAGTTTCAATCAGATTTTGAAAATATACCCAGCCCTCATTTCTGAGAACTAGAAAAAATGAAGATATATATATACAGAAATACTGTGATAGCTGCCTAGATATCTTGATTAATATCACCCCGTGAAAGTGTAAACAGAATAGAGTGCCTTATAGGTCTGCTTGATTCAGTGAGGCAATAGCCTTGTACTTTGCTTATTTTTTATTTCTTACATTTGCTGACTTCTGTTTATTTTACATTACAGGGCATCTATTTTACAGGGGGAACTTTTCTTCTTATTCAATTTTTCTTTTGTGGTCTCATACTGCTTGTGTTGTGTTTATTCACGAACAGTAGAACACATTTCCTGGGCACTAAGGAATGTATTATTTTAGTCTCAATCTACGCTTAAACCCATTCCTGTTCATAATAATTTACTTAAAGGGGCTTAAGCATTCAAACAATTTTATTATGCTCTGAGGTGTTTTGTTTTATAGACCAGAGAGTTCCATTCATTTTTTTCCATTTATTAAAATAATATAGTTTTATAAACCGTGTTGTGCAGGTACTGAGGTTGCTACATTAGACTCACCTTATTATTAAATGTTCCTTACAAAATGATTATATACAACTTCAGCAGAGACACATAGAGAAATCCTATGTGTAAGAGTAAGTTTTAATGTTATTAATTCAAGAAAGGACCAAACTATGAACCATCCATACTATCTAAATGCTACTCATTATTCAGTTAAGTAGATCCAGCTACTAATCTCATAGAGATGCCATCCCAAAAAATGTTCTTTATTTGTCTCTTCTGTTTCAGTTGTATGACATTGCCCTGGCTGCCAAGAAGGCCAATGGGATCCTGGGGTGCATCAAGAAGAGTGTGGCCAGCAGGACAAGGGAGGTTCTCCTTCCCCTCTACACTGCGCTGGTGAGGCCTCATCTGGAGTACTGTGTCCAGTTCTGGGCTCCCCAGTTCAAGAAGGATGAAGAGCTACTGGAGAGAGTCCAGCGGAGGGCTACAAGGATGGTGAGGGGACTG
>Ga0065711_1027641_pt1 | contig 47232 bp, 53 predicted proteins | sample Hoacrofraction12_FD_59098 | JGI IMG/M metagenome (GOLD analysis project Ga0065711, IMG submission 59098) | Hoatzin crop microbial communities from Cojedes, Venezuela - Epithelial fraction 12 v2 (version 2) | ecosystem: Host-associated > Birds > Digestive system > Esophagus > Crop | place...
CCCCCCATCATCCTCGTAGCCCTCCGCTGGACTCTCTCCAGTAGCTCCTCATCTTTCTTGAACTGGGGAGCCCAGAACTGGACACAGTACTCCAGATGGGGCCTCACTAGGGCAGAGTAGAGGGGGAGGAGCAATCTTTGCCAGGCAAACTCCCTCTGCCAGGTTGCTGTGTGATGGCATTAAATGTCTTCAGTACGAAGCCTTTCTCCCACTTCTCAGGGGTCTCTACCCTGCTCCTCTCAATCCTCCATCGGACCCGGACCCTTCCTGGCTGACCAGGGGGTCTCCCCCTTGTCTTTGTATCTGCTGAAGTTCCTAGGAGAATCCGAATGCTGCAATCACCGCTCCTTGCCCTGCCTCTCCAAAATACAGGTTTCTTTTCTTCAATGAAGAAACAGTGGTGAGCAGAGGTTTACAGCTGAGGCTCAAACCTGCAAGGAAAACATTGTCGTTTTTCTCCTCATGCTTTGTCTGCCTCGCGATTTGACAGTTTTGGTCTCCATCGTACTGGAAAAGCTACCCTCACTCTTGCCAGCATGGCCTCAATAATCTTTGAAGTGTAAAACTAATGGCTCTCACATTGCACGTACCCAGTAGATGTTCCTTAGCAGTGCACTGGTCTCCTTATTCCTTCTGCAGTACAAGCTTGTATTCAGGCCTCTCCTCCTCTGACCAGAAGGACACGAGTCCTTGTGTCTGTACCTAGGCGCATCGGGGAGATGCATACCAAATCTCCTCAGGTCTCACTGGGTGTGACCTCCTGGTCACTCCACCAGTTTCTACAGCAGCAGCAAGGTGTCTCCACGGGACTCCCTCATCTTTGCCACATCTCCAGTTTTGGCTTCATCAAGAATCCAGATTCATCTGCACCATGATGGATTTGAAAAATAGAGAAAACAGTTTTAATAGTAAATGTTTTCACACTGACCTCTTCCCCCAAGATGCGATCTCCACCACACAGCATCCTCTCCAGGGGAAATCTGCACAGACACTTCTCACGGCCCCAGCTGCGTATGACTCGGTGTGCAGGGCTGCGGGCATTTCCCCTGCCAGGGTGCACGCTGGCAGGCAAAAGCGCTGGCTGACCCAGCTGAACAGAGCAGCCTACACAGCGGAACCACCTCTAGATGCAGGTGATTACAAGACCTGGTTAGTGCAGGTTTCAAAACGGAGGTTACCCAAACACCTGAAACTATGTGTTAATGCCGAGCACGTAGATTCTTGGTGCTTGGGGGAAAGAAAGAAAAAACCAAAATCTTCAACACACCTAAAGTTCACCAGAACTGTGTGGCTGATGAAGAACTGCAGAATCTGTTAATGCACACATAGGCAATTTTTTACTCCGCAAGAAGAGCGGTGGATCGTACTTCAGCATGGCAGAAAGCGAAAGCGACCCAATGCCTGCAGTCTGCCCTTCGCTTCCCTCCTTATAGCACGGAAACCTGAAACCAAGACAAAAAGCCTTTGCGGGCTATTTGAAAAATGAAAACACACACTGGATCAGGAGAGGGTTTAAAGTGCACACTTTTATTTTCTATTACAAAGGCTAAAAGAAGCAAGTCTGGTTTTTTTTATTTATTTAAGAACAAAACCAAAAATGTTGTTAAAACATCTACATTATTATCCTGATACTAGACCTTATGAAAGATACTAAGTTATTTTTTAATAGTAAAGCGTGGTATTCTTAAATTATATTAATACAAAGACATATTAAAGGACTCGAAATCATTACTCCGCAGCTCAGAACTGCAGCATCCCCTTGCTATCTTTTTCTCTCACTTGCTAAAATCCATCCATTTTTGACATACAGTTTCATAAAAGCTAAGTAGGGTATATTTGGGTTTCTTTACTTCCCCCTGTAAAGGTCAGGTTAACTCCAACACCAGCGTCACCTAAATCCCTGTCCCTACCAAAGGATTTGGGAAAGTATTTTCACTAAGTCCTTCAGCATTTAACAAGCTGATCTAAATCAAAGTCTCTACTCTGTGCCAGTGTGCGTGCCTGTGGTGACTTTACAGGATACGAGATGTTCTTCTGATGTTATAAAATTAAAACAATGCTTCTTTTGTTAATAACACCCGAACTTGGTTCTGCGTTGCAAAATTTTCTTCTCCTCTCACACAAATGAAGAAAAGAGAGAGTTATCAGAGGGTCCGGTGAATGCGCTGCTAAAGCAGCCGTACAACTTGGGGTCTACGGGTTGTAGGGCCGCGAGCGCTGAACAGTTCTGCTGAGAGTACCCAACGTGCTGAAGAAAACCCTCTTGGCTTGATAAAGTGAGCCTGGGAAGTCAAGTGTGAAGCTTTCTGCCTTTCACGGTGTCCCTTTCAATAATATAAGCAAAGCCTTATCATTAAAACTTTACTCGCTAGTTAGCAGTATAATACTCTTTCACTGAGATGGGACTGTGAGGGCATCCAAGGGGGTTTCAAAAATGCGAACAGGGAAACCTGTCCCATCTCAAAAGTTATACCTATCTATATAAAATCCTCCCCTCTTCGTTATTTCCCTTTCCCTATCCCAAATAAAAGTATTCATATTTAAACTGGAGATGCTGCGTTTCCTGGCCCGAGTCCTTTTCCTTTACCTTCATTTAAAAGATTCCTTCGATACCACACACATATAATATTATATAGAGCGATATATTTAATACCTGTGTATATATGTTTCATGGGAGGGGTCACATATATACACACTAAAACAAGCCTGGTAACAAAGTACTGCAACACCACAGACCAGGTTATCAGATCAGGGAAAACAAAGAGAGATACTTGACGCAACCCCCGTGACCGTGGGCCTCCCTCACCTCACACACGCTCGCCCTCTCCCCGCCTCGGCCCCACTCCCTCCCTCCAAAGCCCCACCGAGGAGCGGCTGGGCCCTCATCGCAGAGACGGGGAGAGGGGACAGCGACCCACTCCGCAACCTAAACAAGTTATCGTATGAGAAATCACGGCGCAGCGAACCCCAGTCACACTAGAGATGCAGGTTTGTTTTAACAGTAAAACACATCCCAACGTTCCCTGCCACAGATTTGCTTCCTTGGTGACCCTGCCCAAGAAGAGCAGGACAAGACAACCCTGGAGATGATGCCTACCTCCTCCCCCGTCTCTCCCTGTTTATAAAGTTGACCAGTTGAGCACAAGGAGCACCAGGAGAAGGTATGATCTGGACAGCTACAGCAAAGGGCAGAGGAGAAAATCCAGCACCTGACCACTCAAAAACTGCCATGTCTGACATTGCGTTGGTCGCACTCTTTCCCCACAGCACTACAGATCCATTCCCACCTCGTCCTTCTCCCCACACAGGGGCAGAGGTGGAAATCACCACTTCCCTCCTCTCTTCTCCCAGCAAGCCACCTGCGTATCATCAGACGTCATGGTCCTGGCTCCTTCCAGGCCACATCTTAAGGTGCTGCAGAGCCAAGCAGCGAAGCTCGTACCAAACCAGTGACCTCCATCCACATTTTAAAGGAGAGGAAACAAGCTCAGAGGAACATTCAGCTTACCTGGAGCACATAATATCCTGGGAAAGACCCCAGACCAGCATGCAGCGCACTCTGTTCCTGGGCTGTAATGGCTCCAGTGGAGCTGATGCACCCACTTGGAGGCTGGTTTGCAAAGGTGCCAGCAGCCCCCACAGCATCTCCTGCATTTCCATGTCTCCTGCATTTCCACATCCCATCTCTCTTGAAGCCGGGAACCCCAGGGATATGGGAACAGGGAGGAAAAGGGGGAGCAATGCCAAAGCACTGAGCGGTTCATGGCCAGATTTTAATTACCACAGATACAGCGCTGCCAGCCCTGAGGGCTCTGAGCTTGCTGTCCTGGGAGACTCTATGTGAAAAAGATATCCCCCACGAAGGCTGCGAGGGAGGTGTGTTTGTGTTTGAGTGGATGGTGCCATCCACGCACGCAAACCTGCAGAGCGCAGCTGGACTGCAGAAGAGAGAAGGAGAGGGAAGCTCAGGACAGGACACGCGTTTACTGCTTACAGGATGAGACTGCCAGAAAGGGCAAGGCTGGCATACAGAGCAGTACTGCCTCTCACCGCTGCCACTACAGGAGCCAAAAATCCCGGCCCAGAGGTCAGCATCACTGGTTCCCTCATCATGGCACATGTCAGGCAGGACAGGAGCAGGCGCATGGCCGGGTCCCACCGTGCCACTCGCCCTCCACCGTGGTCCCTGCCCTGGGTTGCACCCTAGCTGCACTGTGTGTCCGAGGAGCAGGGGAGGAGGGAAAGCACCCTTCCAGCTGGATTCCCATCATCAAAGCATCACCCATGCTGCTTGTCGGTGTCCTTTTAAATAGGTCGCCACCCGGCTCTTCTGGCAGTGCAGGGAAAAATGCAGCTCTAAATAAAGCAGCTCTAAATAACCACTAACAGACGCCACATAAAGAGCAAGAAGAGACCCCCCACTACCTCCCTCTCTCTGCAGAATACAAGCCGACACAGAAACACGGGCTCCTTTTGGCTACAGCCTTCCTCCTGACTGATACCACTGCGGGCAGCACGGTGACACAGGGTGTGTCACAGTCTCCACTACACCTTCTAGATGGCTTCAGCCTTACCTGCACCAGCCACGCCAGCCAAAGAGCCAAACCAAAACTACCCACCCTGAATACCTGTCGCACACTGAGAAAGTCATCTAATGAGAAGTCACCAATTTGCTTTCCGGGTACAGTCAGCGGAAGCAGTCTGAAGTCACCTACAATCCAGCTCCTGCTGCAGCAAGCAGTTTTACTACCTTGCTGCTTTTAGCTACACTCTTTATACCAGGTGGCTGTTACCCTTCTCAGCGCCAGTTGATGCCTCAGGGCAATACAGACAGCAGGAGCTTAAGCCTAGATGTTTTAATCCAGATCTAGTGGTTTTCCTTCTTCTGCACCTCAATTCCTAATTCTTCTGGTACTGAACTCTCAGGAGAGCAGGCTGGCTGCAATAGCGTAAGCGGGGCTTGCTCTGCAGCACTGAGAAAAGGAACACATGAACTTCACGGTCACCTTTTCACCAGACGTCTGGCCCTTTCTCTCAGCCTTGTCCTATGGACCTCTGCAGCTGCACTCCGAAATGAAGGTAGGAGAATGACACAAGGAGAAATTCTCCTATTTGCAGCCCAGTACAGACTGGATTCATTCCTCTGAATGAAGGACAGCAAAACCAAAAAGATGGAGAGGAAGGAGAATTTGAAGGAAAGAAGAGAGACAGGACAGATCACAAACTCAGTGAGCATGGCGTTCGCTGGCCAAGGAGAATCAAATTCACGATTTCATTAACCACTAATAAATCATCGTCTCATAACCTTAAAACAAAAGAAAAGAAAAAGTTCTCTTTGCGAGACACAGATCCCGCTCTCCCTGTTACTGCCACTCTTGGAAAACCCGCCCCATGTCTCTCCAGCCGACAGGCTCCCCCCCGAACCCTTGCTATACGCCATCCCGCAATAGGAAGTTGTATTTCCCAAAGTCGTCATCCCTGGGGCAGAGCAGCATGTCCTTGCGGGCTTTGGCCAGTTTCTGCTTCAGCACCTCCCTCCGATCCAGCCACTCGGTCAGCTCGTCCTGGCCATGGGCATAGCGACACTCCTCTCCGTCGGGGCACACCTTGCTCTTCTGGAACCTGTCAGCACAAGGAGCGCGATCAGGAGGGCACCCCCCGGACAGGGTTTTGAGCTCCCCCTCTGGGACACTCGACCAGGGCCCACTGAAGCACGCTGCGAACTCTCCTTTCTGAGGAAGAAGCGATTCCTACAAATCCAGGTGCAGCCGGGGAAGGCAACAGGGAGGCTGGGCGCAGAAACAGAGCAGCGAACAGAGCAACATCCACGAGGGGATTTAGTCAACAGAACAAAACAATGTGAGCTGGAACCGGACCAGCAGGGATGAGGAGAAACCACCACATGAGAGAGGAAATGCCAGGTAACAGCCACGAAAGACAGAGCCTTCTCTCTAACCAAAATGGCATTTCTAACCATCACAAGCCTTCTGAAGACACCTCGAGGCACCGATTCAGAGGGTGTGAGGCATTCAAACCATTTAATAGAGCACCTGGGATTCCCCCAAGCATCGGGCCAAGCAGACTGTTCAGCAGCCTGAGAGCACCTTGGCCACAGAGGGCACAGGTGCGGACATGAAGCTCGCTCTCCTTCTCTGAAGACACATGCTCAGGAATGTCTTTTTACCACTCAGTAGTGTGGCTGAGCACCTCTGGGGTCCAACGGCAGCATCACCATCACCCAAACCTGTCAGATCATTCCACTCCTCCTCCAGGCAGAAGTCCTTGGGGACTCTGTGAGAGGAGGAGGAGGGATGACGGAGGCCCTGGACCTGTTGCCCTGTCCCTGCAGCACCGGAGGGAGACAAGACAACCCTACCTTTCGCAGAGCCGGAACTCGCCCATGGGGAAGCGGTAGCTCCAGCAGCTGGAGTCACTGTCTGAGGTGAAGACCTTCTCCTTGTGCTTCTCCGACTGGATGTGCTGCTGCCATTGCTTCTTGCTGTTGCTGTTCTTCCCGCAGAGCCAGCAGTGGTAGCCCATCTAACCAGTGCAGACAGGGCAAAGGGCCAGTCAGTGCGCTAAGTCACACCCATCGGCCCTCCCCGTGCTGGCACTGCCTCTCCCCCTCTCCTTCCAGAGCATTCTGGAAGCTCCACTCAAGTCTACGACCTCCCACACCTCCTTGCCATGTCATCTTCAGGCATTGTGCTGCCACTAAGGGGGAGCAGAGAAGATGCTCTGTCGACAGCTCTCTACAGCGTGCACGGGCTCAGAGACCAGGACAGCTCAGCTCACCGACACGGCTGCCCTGGCCCTGCTGACGGTCCAGATGGGGTCTGCCTGCAGGGCCCCCAGGCGCTGCAAGACTCTTCAGCAGCACAAACCCTTACAGCAGCCACCACCCCTGGACTAAGGAGACACAGCTGCCTCTAGTTCTCCCAGGCCTCTGTGCTCTCCACCCAGCTCTTCTCCAAGCTTCTTCCTCTTTTCCGACAGGCCAGCAGTGGCTCTGCCAGCTTTCCCAGGGGCGCATGCAGGAACCCCAGGGAGAGGCTGAGCCCACATAGAAGGGAACCTGAGGTAGACTCCTACTGACTTGAGGATTAACAGAACCGCCATCGCCGAGCCTTGCTGACCCCGGGTCAGTCTCTTCCCCCCTCATCTGTGCTGCCCTTGCTGTGCTGCTCCAAGCTGCCCACTTAACCTGCATTAGCAGCAGCTCTTTCCCACAAGAGCAATGCAGTCCCTGCTAGCTCACCCCTGGAGCACAGGAGAGGGGCAGTCTATCAGCACTGAGGAGGAGGAGGGATGAAGGACAAGAGATCAGCTGATTACCATGATGTCAGCGTAGTCGGTGGGCATCTGGATCTGCTTCTCCCCTTCTCGTGAGGTGAGCGGTGTCCCCTCTCCAGGCTTCCCGGGATTGTGTTTCTTTAGCCACATGTCATAGGTCTGCTGCATATCTAGTACTGCACAAAGGCGACCCGTGAAGTCACTTGGACAACCTCCTGCACCACGCACAAACTACAGGAAAAAGACCAACGCGGGGGCAGCCCTTCCCTCCCCTCTGCTGTGCAGCAGCACCTGCTGTCAGACCAAAGCCCTTGAGCTTGGGAGGCCCGATGGCACCTCCACAGATGAGAGCCCTGGGGAGAGGAACCAAACTCACACCACACTGCCTGGTGCAGCGAGGTGTCTTCTCTGAATTGAGGGGCAACTGTGACTGCAGCCACACAAAGCATCCAGGGAAGAGGTAAAGTGCCCCAAGATCTCCATGGACTTTACCCCACAAGGTGTTTCTCCATCAGGCCTGATTCTGCTTGACCTCAGCAGACATCTCGCTCCAGCCAGGAGCTGGATTCAGATCCATCCCTTCCTTCTAAGCCTAAGCTTCAGCCTCAGCACTCGAGAGGGAGGAGAGCCCTTAAGCAAGCTGGCCACAGGAAGCACCGGGGAGGAGAGGAAGACCTAATGATAGCTTGCCCCAAGCTCAAAACCTGCCCAGAGGAGTGCAGTCGATGTCTCTTGATGCTTTTGGTTTAAAATCCACTCAGGATACTAGTGGGAAGGAAAATTTTGGCTGTGAGCTTTGACTGCACCTCTGTCTTTCCAAGATCAGCTTCTGAGAGAGCCTATGGAAAGGTAAATGTTTGCAGACACCCATGTGATGCTGTAAGTGCAATGCGTTAGTGATTTACTCCTAGCTAAATGGGTAATTGAGGAACTCAAGGAAATTGGGGATAATGAATGCAAATTCCCCCAAACTGAAACAAGGCTGTCGTTTGGAGATTCACCTTTGTGCTTGAGCTAACACACCCAGACTGGTCTGATGTGCTTTAAAGGCCTCAGCAACAAAATGGCTCCAACTGTAACAAGTAACAGCGCTTGGCCCAGCAGAGAGAAAGACCCTCCATCCAAGCACAAAGACCGAACAAACTCAGGGCAGGCCTGAAACCCTTCAAGCTTTCCAGCATCTCCCAACAAAGCTAGGTGAGCACCCGGCCTTACAAAGACAGTCTTTTTTCCCAGCTTGCTGCTAGTCTGAATAAACAACGATTGCTGCCAGAGAGCTGGCCGTCCAGGACATGGCCAATCCCTCAGCTATCCCCCAAAAGGTAAGTTGGGAGCCTGCATAATTAATTCCAACAAGCTTCTCCACAAAGGCACCACCCAACAATGTTCTCATTCAGGATCTCAAATCCACCCCTTTCAATACAATGCCATAAAAAGGGAGTGCCGCAGCCCAGGAACAAGGGATATGAGCAGAAATGGGCAAGAAAGCCAAGGCAGATAAAAGACAGACAAGAAAGATACAGGAGAAGCTACAGGTCAGGACTGGTGCTTTGGCAGAGCTCCATGAGGAGCCAGGCCTGGGACAGTACAGGCAACTGGAGGGACAGAACAGGGTGGATTTAAAGAGCTGCAGAAAGGGAGGGCAGCAATGGAGCAATGCAAAACATGGCACCAATGTGTGCTAGTCCCAGAGTGAGGGACTCAAGATACACATGCACATTTATGAAAAGAGCAGCTCTAAATTACTGTAGACACATCTGCCCCATAATCCCACCTAAGCTCACGGTACCAGCTCTGTTCAGCTGTGTCTCTGCTGTCAAAAGTCTGTCTTAGCAGACCCTGTGTCCACTGCCCAAATGTCCTCTGCCCTCTCCCCATAATCTCTGGCCCATGTTTCCCCCACTCACTTTTATTTTCCTTCATGAAGGTCCACATGTCTCTTTCCTCGGGGCTGTGAGCGAAGGAGCAGTTGCCCACATACTGGCATTTCCTGCCATTTTGTGCATGGATACACAACTGTTGAAAGACAGAGAGAAAAATTTAGCATCTGCAGAAACACTGCTTTCTAGAGGGGAAAGTGGCTTCAAAAAAACAGCCAGGGCATTAAATGGCACACAGCAGAGGTCACAAACAGGACACTTCATACGTCATTAACTCATGCTTCTTTTCTTCAAGCTCCTGATGACATGAAGAGCAAGTTTTCCCTACAAATATGCAGGCAGCTCCGTTCAGCACCTGGCCTTTCTCTTGTTGCCATTTCTATAGGCCACCAGGTGCAGGTAGGCTCAGCGCTGGCCCCGGGCAAAGCAGCAGGGAGCAACCTGGATTGGCCCAAGGGTGTCTCCTGCTGGTCATGTTGCTGGTTCCCAAAGGTGACTCATTCTCCAGCCATCTCCCAGCGGGTGAGGAGTGGCCTCATGGGCTGCTCGGACCGCACCAGCGCAACTTTACCTCACAGCTACTAACAGCACCATTGCCAGAGAAAATGAGAACCTTTCCAAGCATTGTATTTACCGATCACCCCTTCTCCCCCAGCCCTGCCACCAGAGGAGGACAGCAGTGTGGAGACCAGGTGGCCCACACAACCTGGTTCCTCTCTGGCTGGGGTTGGGTGGGAGCTCAGGCAATGCACTCACTCGTATGGCAACCTGCTTTGCTGCACGATCTGTGACTCACCTGCTGGCCTCATCTCCTGCTGCAGCAGCCACTTGCTCCGCTCCCCTCCCCAGCTTCTAGCAACTGGCCTGCAACTGGAGGCTGCTTGAGGCCTCACGCGCGGCCTTGTGCCTGCCCATGGACTAAGGGGCAGCAGATCCCAGAGAGAAGGGAGAGAGGGGCTTTCTCCAAGAAAGGAAAGGAGAGAAAGAGAGAAACTATCCATCACCATGTTCAGGGCTGGGGTTGGAGGCTGGATATTTGTGGTTTTCCTCACAGCACGTGGCTTTTTAGCCGAGTTCTTAGTTTTGCTTTCAAAACACATTGTGAGCATGTTTCACAACCTACAGCAGTACACAGCCACAGCAAAGGCAGGGACAGGCTGCTCCCAAGCGCTCCATCTTGCCTCTCACCCACATTCACAAACCCTGACCTAAAGGGAAACTTAAATCTCATTTCCAAACCCTGTGCCAGCCACTTCTTGAGACGGTGACTGCATTAGCAGCAATGTCAGAAACTTGTATATGTGCGCAGAGTGCTTTAAACAGGTCCTGCTCCTTCTTCTCCTCCACCCTTTTGCCGGATGCATTTGAGATGTTGCTGCCCTCAGCCAGTCCTTGCCTCCCACCTCAGCCAACATGTGCCTGCTTGCCTGCCAGGTCTGCATGGGACCAGCCCTCAAAGCGCTACACCATGCTGGGAGGGAAGGGAAAGGGGCACCTGGCCATGCTGGGCATGGGGCTTACATCATATTGCTGTGGGAAGTTGCGGATGGAAGGCAGTGGTCGGACAGACACCCACTTCTTCTTTGCTTTGGACATCACCAGCAGGACGCGACGTTCCTTCGTCCAACTGAAGAAGAGAGAATAAATCAAGAGAGGCAAAAGAAAGAGCAGAACAAAGTTTTGTTTTCCTCAGAGACCCTTAAATATTGAGAGATAAACAGATCCTCTGGTCCACCTTGTCCCTGTCACTATCCAGCTGCTCCTAGATACGCACGTCCGTGACAGAGAAGCCACAGCAGGGTGTTTGAGGAGGATTTCTCCCTGTACTTATCACATATTTCCTGGGGTGTCTCTTCTCATAAAGCCACAAAAGTCTCCCCCAGGTGTCACATGGCATCACCACTGATTACTAAACAGCCACATTCCACCCTTCGACGCAGCCAATTCTTGTGCAATCAGATCCATGAAAGACATTTGGGAATATTTTCTATTTGAAAAGTGCAGTAGAAATGCAAGTCATTACTGCATTACTGCACTGTCGTATGAACAGGTGCCAGAAGTATTAATTCTCCTGCAGCACCAGCAAGTCATCACCAGGAGATGCGCTGGGGATCTTCAGCTCTATTGAGCAGCTGCACAAAGAGGTGATACGCCTCCTGCTCCTGGAAGTGATCCTCACCTGCTCACTTTCTCCAGCAACTGCTGCTTCTGTCTCTTTTTCACCAAAAGTCTTACATTTGCAATAGGATGCTGGACTGTGGCTTTGCAGCTTATGTTGTGGGAAATGAAGTCCTAGAAACCCTTCCACCCTCTCCTGCCAGGCTGCCTGGGTGAGACGGGCCACAGTTCCCATGACCCAGTGGTGACCTCCCAGCTAATATTCCTCTTCTAGGGGACTTACAAGAAAGATGGGGACAAACTTTTTAGTAGCGCCTGTAGCGACAGGACAAGGGGTAATGGTTTTAAACTAACAGAGGGTAGATTCAGACTAGATATAAGGAAGACATTTTTTATTATGAGGGTGCTGAAACACCGAACAACCCAGAGAGGTGGTAGATACCCTGTCGCTGGAAACATTCAAGGTCAGGTTGGATGGGGCTCTGAGCAACCTGATCTAGTTGAAGACATCCCTGCTTATTGCAGGAGAGTTGGACTAGATGACCTTTAAAGGTCCCTTCCAACCCAAACTATTCTATGATCCAATCACACCCAACATCCTCGTGGGCCCCAAGGAGCCAGGAGGCGCAAACAGCCAACACACATACCAGAGAAGAGCAACCAAAGCTGTGAAAGAGCCAAGTACACTCATTTAAAAGGAAGCAGAACACCTTCAATCATTGCTAATAGTGACCTGACGGACATCTGCAAACAGTCAGGAGTACAAACAAGTGCAGAGGAGAACTATCTCAGTGACCTTGCTAAGAAGAAATGATAGCAACTGGGAAAAAAGGGACTTGTGGGAGCTAGACTGCAAGACTGCACGCACCAGAAGTAAGTCTGCACAATTCCGGCAGCAAATACAAGCAATAAAGAGGAGAGGTGGAAACTGGAAAACAGCTATTTGTAATGCCTGCTATAGTGAAACACCCTGAGCAGCAAGCAGCTGCTAGGAAACCTTACAGCCTCTTCCAAAGAGGACACATGAAGCCCTGAAAAAAGTAAGAGGAGAAATTCCTGCCCTTGAGGAGGGGTGGGAGAAAGAGGAGGTTGCATTGCTCACCAGTGGCGGGCTTTGGCACTACAGTACTTGAGGTCTTTATCTGGCTCCACCAGCTGCCCGTTCCTCCAGCACTGGCCACACACAAATTTCATCTGGAGGTCAAAGGCGCTTGACGTGGGAGCCCGTGGAGAAGCCTGCAGAAGAGAAACACAACCTCAGACAGATAGCCAAAACGCACCCCCCAAACTTCTATGGAGATGCTGGCAGCTCCCCACACGCCCACGTGCCAGCGACAAGCCAGATTAAACCAGAGACAGCCCAGCTCTCCTTTGCCGGCATTAGCTGGTGCCCCGTCAAGATGCCAGACAGGAGCAAAACCACCACTTGCTCCAGTGTGATTTCCTGGGCTTTGGCGTCTGGCCAAAAGCACAGCCAGCCTGGCAGCTTCAGGCACTGACCAGGCCTGGCTGCGAAACCCCTGCAGCGTACCTCCGTGTACGGACAAGCTCTGCGAGACCTGCCCCAGCGCTTAATCCCAGCTTCCCTGCAGGGAGGGCAATCCGCGTCCCCCTCGCTACCCGCTACCCGTGGAGAGGGCTCAGCCGCACAGCCCAGAAAGCCCCCTCGGGAGGAAGCCAGGCTGTGCCACAGAGCAGGACCCACCACTCCCGCCTTGGGACCAAGAGGATCATGTCACGTCTAGCATTTGACACACTGAAGTCAGAGCTGGACCCTCTTGTTGATACCCTTGCAAGCCATTTCTGGGCAGGTTTCCATCTCTCACAGCTCCTTTGCTCCGGGTTTCACAGGCAGTGATCTCTGGACAGAGGTACAACTGTCAACGCACGTATTTCATATCCTCTCAGCCACTTAACTTGATTGGTCTTCTACCTGTCCCCATGAGAAAGCTGTTTTGGGACTATGACTAACAGATTGTGAAGAAAAAATAAAGGAGCCAGTCCCATATCACCGCTGCCTTGTGTTTTCTGAGCAAATCTCTGGAAAGCCGTTTGCGTTCTGTATCACCGCTGGAAGACCTGAGGCTGGTGTCTCCAGTTCATTTCCAAACCAAAGAGCAAACCTGACTGGACGCCAGTGGCCTTGGGCATGGGAGTATGTGAGGGTACAAGAGAACACCCCGGTCATCGAGCTGACCATGAAGCACAAACGTCACGTACCAGTAAAGCAGTTCTCTGGCTGCTAATCACACTGCAGCCCATCCCAGCTGCCGTACCTTGACTCCTAACCCTGAGCATGTAACAATGAGCAGACTGGCAAACCGTGTCCCCGATGAGCAGGCTGCTGCCAGCAACTGATCAGCAGCAGCACGGACCCTATGTACATCCCTTGGCAAAGGGAAAACAGCAAGCACAGGCGGTCCAGAATCAAAGCATCTTCCAGGAAACGCCACATAAGCTATTGACTACCACTCTGCACCCTCCAGGCCTAGTCTGGCGGAGAAGCAGAGCTGACACATAAAAGGTCCTCCATCGCTGTGAAAGGCTGACCGCAGAGCTGACCTTTGCCTGTGCTGACTACAAGAGGCCATCGCTGCTCTGGGTTTCCCAGCAAAAGGACCCTTCCAGAGAACGACCATCTCTCCTGAAAAGCAGTGACGATTCTGGCCCACTCGCCTGCAAGTTGGCCTTCCTGGTGGCATCCGGCACATGACTCGTTCATCTGTCAGCTTCCACCAGTGCTGGTGACCACCAAGAACACATCAAAGCAGCTGGCTGAGGGATGAGCAGGGTTGAGACCTGGGATATCATAGAAGGCAGTGAGGTGCCTCCCTCTCAGATGTGTGGCCTTTGAACAGTAGTTTTAATCTCCACTTGGCCTCCAAAGGAAATTATGCTACAGCTCAGCACTGACCCACCAAACCTACAAGCCTAAGGTAACAAAATGGCGCTGTGGCATATTCTCTTTCATCACCCCCATGCTACTTGCCATATAATCCTCCAGGCAACAGATCTCTCAGCATAGCCAGGAAGCTTGGCTCAAATCTACTGACCCAGCAAAAATTAAAATTGAGTGGCTCCAGAAGGCACAGTGGATCAGAGATAAAGAAAATGTTTCTCAGGTAATTCTGGTGATCTGGGCTGCTTCTTCCACAAATTCTTAACCAAAAGAAGCCCTGTGCATTTCTTCATCAGAGTCATGCAAACCGCTGGTCAATCCAGCGGGCATGTAGGCTCCCAGGGGATTAGAAGCCAAGTGAAAAATCAAAGCTGCTGCTGCTGCTGCTACATGACTGTATTTGTAAAGGCAAGACACATACCTGGCAGGCTGCTGATAACCAGGAGGGTGGAAATTAGTATCACATGAGGCTCTAGCATATGAAGCCAGGCATAAGTGCCTTGGGCTGTGGCACCACGCCTTGCTGTGAAGGCAGACAATATAGTGCTAGCTATGCACCATGGCAACCAAGTAAATAAAAGTGTTTGGCACGACAGCTCTCTACTTTGCAGAAAGCAACAGCCCCAGTATGGCTACTCATGTCTCCCACCTTCAGGAACCCCTCTCAGCAACACTGAAATGCTCTCTGGAGGAGCCACGTGCCTTGGGGGACTACATGAGGAGCCCAGGTTACTCAGCCACCTAATCGACTGAGTTGTACTTAGGGGCAAGTACCCCTTATTACAGACTCTCCTTTCCTCTCCATGCCTAAGTTGCTAATTCTGAGGTCAGCTTTTATGGGGGTTCTGCAGCTGGCTAGTGGGGTAAAAACAGAATAGCCCTCAAAATCCAGAGAAAATGAGGGCTAAAACCCCTCAGTTCCTGGGGATGCGATGGGAGGACACCCAGCTACCTACAACAGTCTCTCCTGCTGACTGCCTCTTCAATCTGCACGGCAGCCTCTATGGGGCCAAATTTGTTGGGCCAAGTGCAAGATCCCTGGCAGGTGTTTAGCAAGCAGTGTATCTTCATCTTCCACTTCTTGCTAAGTCTCCTGACCTGCATCATCACAGCTGCTGGGTCCCTGTATGCTGCCTGCCTCTTTTCTCCGCCACTCAGCCGCTAACAGTCCAAGTGGCAGCTGTGATAAAACTGCAGCAAAATCCCTGGCAGCGGCTTTGCTTCCGCTGACCAGAGAGCACTGGGCTGAGCATGGATCACAAGGGATGGTGGGAAGGAGCGGTCTGCTTGTACAGCACTCCTGGGAAGTTGTCTTTGCCAGGCAGCCAACTTCGAAAGCTGGAAGGATGCTGAGAAAACTCTGAGTCACGTTAGCCTGCTTGGATGGGAGAAAATAATGGCAAAAGCAAATATCTCTCAACAGATACATTAGTCCTGCCCCCGGGGTCTTCGGCAGCAAGCCAGCGTCTCACCCTGGAGTACAGCCCTCTGTCTGAGTACGTGCTGATGCCAAAGCCACGGCTTGCTATTGCAAACACAGGCGTCTGACCAGCTTGACTCTGTCTCCTCGCACAGTGCCAACACCAGGCTGCCAATCCCTGCGGACAACTGACAGTGCCGCTGGTAGGCACTTTCGGACTGCACCAGCAAGGCTGCTGGTTCGCCTCCACACAAACTGATGCCCTGGAAGGGTGGAGGGTGCAGTCCAGCTCTGTGACAGGCATTTGTGGGGCACAACCAGACTTTGCCGTTGGCCATCAGCCCTAACAGGGCCCATGGGGCCCAGAAACCGTAGCTCTCTGCCCACCCCCCTGACAGCTGATGTAGCAGGCGCTGGCATTTCTCTTTCTGCTCCTCTGCCACCCTGCAAGTCCCAACAGCCAGAAACAAAACCCTCATACAGCATCCAGATCCCACATCCTTCAGAGGACATGCTCTGACCATGCGTGCTAAGCAACTTGTTCTTCCAACAGCAGCACCTCCAGACAAAGTGAATTTGAATCAGAATCACAGGATGTTCGGGGTTGGAAGGGACCCCTGTGGATCATCTAGTCCAAACCCCCTGCTGAAGCAGTGTCACCTAGAGCAGGCTGCATACGACCTTGTCCAGGCGGGTCTTGAATATCTCCAGAGAAGCTGCAAAGCTTACAGAAAAACAGCTGTCTATCTATCTGTCTTCTTTTATCCCCAGATTATGCACAGCGAATGGCAAGACAGCTTTCTGGAAAATGCTGGCAGATCCACAGCAGGCAGGACAGAACCAGTCACTAGACTTCACTCCCCATGGGGCGGAGATGGCTGATATAAATCCAACTACTGTCACTAACTACTGCAAATTCACACTTAGTTTCCTCCACTGTGGAGATGCAGGCAGCTGCCTCTGTCCCCACACCAGGCAGAAAGAGATCATAGCCAGCTCTGTCTGCAGGGACCATCCAGGCTCATTTCTCCTATAATCAAGGCTGTAGAAACTTGTCTTCTCAGCTTCCTGTGAGGCTAGAACGTACTCTTTAAGCAAGTCAACTGGCTTTGGGAACTAGAGACCTTGGTTACTCTGGACAGCTGCTTCTCATTCCTCTTCGCGAACCATTTCAGACCACAACAGCCGGATGGGCCGCAGATATGTTGCTGAGCACCTCCTCAAAGATGACTCCATCCCATGCAGCATAACCAGTACGTAGGTGGATATAGAGCCCACTGCAAGCATCGGTGCAGTCACCTGCATCTTTCCTGTTGGGCTAACTCACGCCCATCAGACCTGCTTTTGCCCAGCATCAGTGTCCTGCAGCCTTCAGAACACTTCTGCTGGCCTGTAACCGAGCCAAAAAAAAGCTGCTACACACGAGTGACTCAGATTCCTTTCCTACAAAACAGCTCCTCTGCAGTGTGCTCACAGGCTGCACTCAGTGTTGGTCTCTGTAGTGGGACTCTTGGGTGAGAGGTCCCAAACAAAGGTGAAGCACTCTTGCTCTGACAGTAAGGCACAGGCCAAGGGGTGCCGAGCTCAGGCCTCCACAAGGGGAAAGCTGCCAAGTGGGAACAAAAAGGATACACAACGCTTTCCCCACCATTTTGCAGGGGAGAGAACTGCTCCTACGACTGACAGCTTGCTAAGAGGCATGAAGTTTCTCATCTCATCAGACGTATCTTCTGAAAGTAATTAAAGAAACAAAAACTCCCTGTTCTAATGGCAAAAATTCTCTAGTTCAACCTCAGGGATGGACTGGGAATCGTCCTCACTGGGTGGGCTCTGCTCCTACACTACAGAACACCACTTTGGGGAAAACAAAGTATAAGGCAGTGCCACCCATAGCCAACAGGCTGGAAGAAAGCAACCAACGAGGTGCCCTTTGCTTATAACACACCTCTCCAGAGAAAGCTCTTGGCAGTGCTGGAGGGTGCAGCCAGAGCGACCTTCTCTCACACTGAGAGACTGGTGGCACAAAGAAAGGCAAAGCTCACAGCCGCCGTCTCCCAGCAAAGCACCGCTGAGATCCCTGCCCAGCCTCAGCAGCACCTGAGCTGCAAGTTCCACCCACTCCTGCGTTTAAAGTAGTCCTGTGGGTCACGAGTCATTTCTTACAGAGCCCTTCAAACTGCCGTATCGTCCCTTGGCCACTAAAGGGCAGCAGGACACCTTTGGTCCCCACTCTGTGTGGCCATGGTCCCCAAAGTCTCCAGATTTCACTTGCAAGGTGTTGCAGGAAGCACCACTCTTTGGGGATTCCCCTTCCTGCTCTGGAGGCTTCATCCCACCACTGAACAGAGCAGACACAATGCTGCAAAACAAAGCACAAAGCTCATCACTGGCACTGCAACCAAGAAAGCTCTCAGCTGTCCTCCTTCTCAGTGGCCAGCCTGGTCTGTCTGGGACCTGTCAGGCACAGCAGTGGGAGGCAAAGACAGAAGTAGTGCTGGAACAGTTGCAAGCAAAACCAGGCTGCAAGCCCTAGATGCATCTTACTTACCATGCTGTTGGCTGGTTTGCTGGCATGTGCCTCCATCTGCTGCCAGTACTTCTTAGACTCCTGCACAATATCTTCGTGGGTCATTCCTGGGAACAAAAGGAGACAAGACTGAGCTTCCCTGCTTCGGCCAAGAACAGAGAGGAATGGGGTGGTTGCAGGACTGCCTGTGTTGGGGCTCAGGAACCCCTGTGTGGCTGACAGCTCCCAACAGTCCCCTTGGTAATGTCAGGACATGGGTTGTGAGGGGACCGAACACCATCACAGAAGGTGTCCAAGCACAGGCTAGGGCAGTTCCTCGCTCCAGTACTCCCACTCAAGCCACATGCAAGGGGAAGAGTTTGGTCTCCTGGGCTCATTCAGACCTGGCATTCCACTCAGGCTGTGTGCAAAGGACCCAGATGCTGCCTCCAAGATGCTGATTCTTGACTAGGCATCAAGACCTTGACCAAGGCTCTCCCCTCAACACCTTATCAACAGATCCTACCCAATGTCCTGAAGACAACGCTTTGTTACTGCTGATCTACTGTGTATTGGAATTTTTGCTACTAGCTCGGAAGATCATAAATATCCCACTAAGACATCTAGCATCTCCAAGACCCCAGAAGTCTCATCTAATCCCTGCTGGGATTAATTAGCCTGTTACACACTTCAAGCTGGGGGGGTACCCATCAATCAAGAGGCAAAGAGGAAAGTTGAAATTCAACACAGACAAACACCAAGTGCAATCAAGGTAGCAAGGAAAGCCCAACTGTGCAAAACCAACCACGGAAGAGCTGCTAGTATGTAACCTGCAAGGAAAGATCTGCAAGGTTTCAGGAATCGGAAATGCAACATCAGACAAAAAGAAACAGGGTTAGTCAGACCTTATCTAAGGAATTAGCTCCTGACTAGGTCACGTGGTGAGGGAACAGCCCCTGCCAGCACCAAGCAGCTACATGGGCGCTACGATTCGCAGGGCACTAAAGAGCAGAGCACAGAGAGAAAAGTCTGTAAGAGCAGGAACCGTCTGGTTAATGGGAGGACTCTGTTACAAAAAAGTCATGTTATTTAAAAAGCCATCTTCTATAAAGACCTGAGACAGATGCCAAAACAAACTGAAGCAAGTATCTCACAATGGCCTGCTAACTGCAACAAGTGGGGTGCTGAAGACGGCCTTAATGCAGCACCCCCAGCACAGACAGGCTGCAAAATTGTTTGCTTTGCTTTTGCCTACAGCTTTTATTATTGAAGTGAGGTGTTCCCCCAGTATGCCACATGCTCACAATCTTTGATCTGGGAGCCAGCGTGTTCTAGAACTTAAGGGCCAGCAAACACAAGTTTTCACCTCAGTTTAGGCCATGTGTAACTCACAGCATTCCTGACCTCAGTTTCCCCGTCCATGATTTCAGCTGTCCAGGTCTCTGCCAGGCAACAGTACTGCTGTTTGTACAGGTCTTGGACAGAATGAAAAGCATTCAGGAAACTTTACCATTCTTCAAGGACATTTGCTTTGCCCTCCAACATGGCAGCTGCTGCATAGCTGGTACTGCTCCCAGATCTGACCTGTTTGTGGATTTTCTCTCCCTTAACCTATAATCCCAGAAGAAACTGTGTAGAGTTAGAAAAACTGCAACTCCCTCTTCCGTGTCCAGGTATTCCAGGGCTGGACACAATGCTGATCTGTACTTTGGGGACAAAAACTGCAAAGCTGGGAAAACCACAGCAAAGCGTTAATGTGCTGTGCTGGCAGAGAAAGGGTCAAAGGAACCTGCCATCTTCTCCATTCTGCATGTCTGCACTGTGATCCTAGGGATGCAGAACCAGCAGAAGAAGCATATACAGCTCTTGACAAAGACTGAAATTCAGATAAATTCTTAGCAAGTGACTGACTTCTTCCAGTCCCAGAAATCTGAACTAACTCAACAATATGGTCTAGAAATCTGGTGGCTGGAGAAAAAAACCCCTCCCAAATATGAAAGGATGCTTTCCAATACACCAGCTCTCCAAAGCATCAACTGTCCCAAAGAGATGATCTGGGACCCAAAAGGCCCAATGTGTCGATTGCTCATAACATTTTGGCATCTTTTGCAACATCTCTAGTGAGGACAAAGATTCTGTGATTTCCACTGATGGAAGAAGTTAGCAAGATATGTCTGTGAAAAGCCACACTGAACAAGAAAACAGACCTGCCTGCCCACATTTTCAGATCTTGGGAACATTTACTCCACTAATGTGATCCTTTATCCCCACGAACAAAGCCACCAGCTCTGTAAAAGCTCAAGTGGCTGTGAAACGCAACAGCCCACTGGTTTCAAATGCAAGCTGCTACGAATGATGCCCCTGTCCTATTGCTGCTGAGCAAATGGTGGCCAAATCAAACTCTCTGCTCCAAAGCTAAACCATTCCCAGAGAATGACGACAACTACCTTTCATCTCTGTTTCCATAACGAGGGCTACACTTCAGAGAGGTAATAAACTACCACTCCAGGAAGAACTCACAAGGAAAGCAGGCTCATATATACAGCCCTGCAGAAAAAAACGAAAAGATGCTGGCTCTCCCATTGTTGGAAAATTTGAAAACAAGCACAAGGCTTACTGACCACCTCTGCAGCTAAACTCCTGGCTTCTTTCAAGTCCTCACCTTCCCCTTTGGAAATCACATCTTCAAGTAAAGAAGGCAAGAAGCAAAAATCAGTATCTTAACATTTTCTTCTAGAGGCTGAAGAGGACGGAAATGGGAGGGAGGGAATGAGAGAGAGAGAGAGAGAGAGAGAGAGAGAGAGAGAAAGAGAGTATCATGTCATTTCCCACTGTTGGTGAACTTGTTTAGAGAAGCTGGAGATGCACAGCCTCCTTTTATATAAGTGTTTTGTCACCTGTGCACACTGCCATTCTCACTGCACCAGTCACTCGCTCAGAAGCCCAATTGCTATTTAGGGTCTTGCCCAGGATTTAGACACCAAAACCTCTCTGGGGATTCAGCCCTACCTAATAACCATTTCAACTTATGCAGCTGGTCCCAAGGGAAAGGCTTCCTGGTCTGCAAATTGCAGTAGCACCTGTAAAGGGACAAGGGCCAAATCATCTCACAGAACACGCTGGCCCTCTTTTCTGTGATCCCAAGGAGACAGAGTAAGTATATGCACAAGTGAGCGACAACTTCTCAGTACTCCCAGATCATCCTCTTCCCCGCCCAGCTGGCCCCGGGCACACACAGGAGGCAACTCGGGTGTACACATCACCACCCCTACACCAAGTCACACTCACCTGAATATTGCTGCAGCAGCCAGACCTTGAGCTCAATGAAGCTATGAGCGAAGTGGCAGCTGTCCTCGCGCAGGCAGCCGTAACGCACCTCATGTCGGCACACGTCGAACTGGAAGTGCTCCTGGAACTGGCGGATCTTGGAGTATTTCAGGGAGGTGGAACGCACGATGTGGACCAGACACCTGCAGCCGGACCAGAGAAATATGAAGCACCAGAGGACCAACTTTCACACATTGGACTGGGCAGGCAAAGGACACAGAAAATCAGCTCCGGGAGAGGCAAACTCCCACTGGGAAAACAAAACCCCTGCCCTCCCACTCTGTATCAACCATAGGTAAGTATTTTCCATCTCCCCAGCCCATGGGTGATGCCCTGCTCAAGTTCAGAGATCAGAAACATTTCAAAATATGGAGCAAAGATACCAGCTCCTCTGGCTCAGCACGTCCCTAAGTCTCAGGTTGCCAGGAACCAGAAGGGGTTCTATTACTGTGTTACTTGACATGTTGCTTATACTCGTTTTCCTAAACATTCATTACCACCCAGTCAGAGGCGGGATCCTGAGCTAGAGGATCTTTGGTTTGACCTTTATGTAAAGGCCAAACTGAAAGGTAAATTAAGTCAATGGAAAACTTAGGCTTACTCCAAAGGACTTCGCTCATGCCTGAAATCCCTCAGCACCAGAGGCAAACACAAAGGGTGAAACACACAGTGCTATTTATCGTGCTTTGAGTTGCCCTCTGATTGGAACCCACGGGGAGGAAAGAAAGAAAGAGACCAGGGCCCTCGAGCTAAACTGGCTGGACTTGTGAGAGATTGCTCCCATCAGCACAAAAAAACATTCACTCACTTGTTGTCATGGAAACTGTGTTTGGCAGAAAGGTTGGAGCAGACGGATGGTGTGTCCTTGGTCCCTTTGCTGATAATCCGGGGTTTGCTGTCAAAGCAAATCTGAGAAGAGAAGAATTAGCATGCTGGGAAAATCTTAGAGAGAAGTGAACCAGAGCCACTTCACTTGGAAGGGGAAGAACCAGAGCCAGTTTATTCCAATGCTCAGTTAGAAGAAGCCTGGTGAAAACTTTGTGGTAGGGCTTTAAAATAAAGGAAGGGAATTTTTGGAAAAGCTTCCAGACAACATTTTTTGGCTTATTCTCAACAGTATTTTCCATTGTGGTTGGAAAAGTTTTGGTCAGAGCCACATATTCTTTTCAGTTAGCCAACAGAGCAAGAACAAGGGGGAAGCGATGGGGAGAAATAAAAGAACAGACAGTTCACAGCAAAGAGCGTGTCTCTTTACATGTACCACTGCCAGCATGGGGAACCCTCTACTGCAGAGCATCAAGATGGTACGAGCCAATCCTTAACTGACTGACTCAGTGGCTCACCACAGACATCAGGTGGGAATTTGTTGCATTACGGGGTTCTGATTTCTAAAGTAGCTGGGGCTAAATAACAATTCAAAACAACATCTCAAAACAGAGGGAGAGACAGGTGGTCCCATAAGGCTGTGTGCATATGGTTCAGCTGCAGGGCTAAGGAGGAAAACTACCTGTCCTGGCTCGTACACAGCTGCTTCTGGGAGCAGAGCACTGGCTGGGACATATCAATGGTCCAGACACACACTGAGAAGAAAATGCAGGGTACCTACTCCCTCCTGCCAGCTCTGTACCTCACAGAGGAAGGTGAAGATGCCCTGATGTTCCTTGAGGAGCTTGGCAATGGTGAGGCTGCTCTGCTTGATCCCACCTAGCGGGTCAAAGAGGAGGTCACGGTTGAGGGTCCCCTTCCTCTCCTCCGTCCACACGTCGATCTCTTCCTGGTGGTACGCGAAGGTGCAGTTATCCCCGTACTTACAGTCCTGCTTGTTAAGCATATCTACAAAGCAACAAACAGCACACACCACCACACAGGGAGGGCGGCCCAGTCAGAAACTAAACTCTCTCTCGTCTCCTCCCACTGCCCACACCTCACAAGGAGCTGAAAGCAAGAAAACACAGAGTTAAAGAAAAAAGAAAAGACATCTCCCCCCAAGTTTGTCTATACCAAGACATTCAGGAAAGTTAATGCAATTCACTGAATGGTGACAATCTCAAGTAATGCCATCTAGTGTGGAAACCGTCTCAAAATGGAAGCCTGCTTTACATTGAGTGCCTGGCCAGGGACAGACCACAATTTAACCAGCCCCTTTTAAAGCCAATCCAGATTAAGTTCTCCTAGCCACCCAACACTAAGGAGCTCTGTTATCTTGGGTCTTGCAGTCTCCCCACCTCATTAGGTACTTTGTAATGACACTGCCTCAGGGACCTGTTCAGCCACACCGCCTGCACATACAGAGGGATGGACTGGAGCAAACAAGCGGGCAGAGAGAGCTTTTCCCTAGGTAGAACCACAGCCCTGCCATGGGGCTGCTGGGTGGAGCAGGACTAATGCAGGCACATGTACAGGAGGCAGGTTCTCAGCAAAGCCCACGTCAATAGGGCAGCTCTGAGGGCTTGGCTATGCACAGCACCTCACTAGGCCTTTGCAACTCTTCTGCTCCATCACTTTAAAAGCTGCCTGCTTTCCACAGCATGGGAGCTCACTGCCTCTCATTCTGCTGGGCCTCCTGGTCCATGGGCTACTGATGCAACAAGAAGACCCCAAAGACAGCAGGCAACACCAACTGGGAGTCCCTCCCAACCTCCCCTGTCACCACCATACAACCCCTTCCCAGCCACAAACAGCCCTATCCCAACCAGATCACCTTTGCACAGGTAATAGGATCCCACAAAGTTGGTTTTGGTTGGGCGAGGACGGATCCTCTTCCAGGTCTTGTCTTCTGAGTTCTTCAGCCTGCCCAGCAAGATGTCCCGCTTGCACTTGTGCTCCAAGCCTTCCCGATAGGTGTAATCACCAGCCTTGGGCCCTGCAGGAAAGAAGAACCCCATCAGCCCGTGCAAAGTCAAACCCTAGCCCAGGCCAGCACTCTGAGTGGCAGAGCAAATACGTCACCTGTTTTGGGGTAGCAGACATGACAGGCTTGTTTGAAGACGTGAGTAGATGCCAGGGGGTTCTTCACCAGCAGGGCTGTGTTGGGCATTGCTGGTTCTGGCTGGGACAGCAGGTGCTCGGCAACCTTGGGCACAGGTGGGTGACTCACTCCACCAAGGCTGACCTGAGCGAAAACAGAACCTCTTTTCAGCTCTGCAACCACATGGGTGGGAAACCTTTCTAATCTCCCACCCTATTCCAGCCTCTCAAAAACCTTTCTCATTTTCTCTCTCATCAAAATGTTCACATCTGAAATGACATTTCCAAAAGAGCTGCACTCCACCTTTTCAAAGATAACAAACAGCATGGTATGTTCACTTCAAAGACAGGCCTCCTTCTCTCTTGGTAAGGGACCTCCGTTTTCTATCATAAGCCACAGAACAAAATGCCCCCCAAGCTCCTTCCCATTCCTTCCATCACAACCAACTCTGCATTTGAAGTCTCTCAAATCAACCCTATCCCAACCTGGGAAAAAAACCAAACCACCTATCAGGGAGTCTTCAGGGAGCAGATTAATCTGAGGACAGAGACCTTGCTTCACACTGAAGTTAACAGGGCTAGCAGATGACAGGAACTTAAGAATAATTCTTGTTCCAAGCTTGCTGACCACAGATAACCCTCCCCCTTTTCTCCAAGACTGGAGACATGGGACGGGGCAGAACAGTGTATGGTGACAGGGGCAGAGAGGAGCAAAGAACCTCAGTAGTCTGAAGACAAAGTTGGCTTACTCTGCCCCATCCTTCAGTATTATGTGGCTACCAGATATAGTGGGACACTGGCCTCCATGATACCCTGTTGACCCTACAATCTAGGTCACATCCTGTTTACCTTGGCAATATGCAGAGTTGCAGATAGAAATGAAGATGGAACAAACGTCTTCCTACTGACTCTGGGGAAATCTTTACCTGCCTTGCCGCAACAGGGGAGGGCAACGCTCACTGGGGCAGGTTAAGAAGAGGGGCCCAAATCACCTACATCACCCAGGTCACTACTACCTCAGCTCCAGAGCACCTTGGGACATCAGCACAGGGGAGCGGCTCACTCACCACAGGGGACGGTTTTTGGCTGCCAGGTGGGTGTCGCAGTTCCTGAGGGCTAGTTTCTTCTGGACAAAAGAAGGAGAAAAGAGCCCCACAAAACAAAAACCATCATTTCACTTTCAGAGGCAGTTCTGCTCGCAAAAAGACAAACAGCTGCTTATTAAATCCATTTGCTTTATTTATTTCATAACATTTTAGTACCTTCTCCCCAGACCACCTAAATCTTGGAAAAATTCCAGGAAAGGCCTTCTTGTCTCCTCAACCCTACTGAACCCAACTCTATTCTGCTCAGCACTGGCATTCCCAAGGTGGCAACTCCAAGGGAGCCTGATGCTGAGATGAATCTGAGTGTTGAAGGTCCGGGAGCTGTAGACACTGGCCAGTCTGCTCTTCTCAAAATACTTTTGCTGCCAACATACTGCAATAGTGGGGACAGGAAGCAGCCTGCCTTTCCTCCTGGGACAGAACAGGACTTACTCCTTGCTGACCATCCTCCACAGCTTTGCACCTTGTAGTATGAGAGTGCAGTGCCCCATGCAACAGGACACTCACCGCCCTGAGTCCAGAGATGGGAGAGACCCACCTCGGCTTCTACATTTCTGTCCAGTGCAACAAGGTCCCGTATCATCTAAAATAGTCACCAGGATTTTGCTCATTTGGTCCAAAATGTCAAAGAGTCATTGTGGAGGGTGGAGCAATCATGTTATAGTCTAGCAAATTGTGCCAAGGGAGGTGCCCTGGAAACCAAGCCAGGTTTAAATCTCATTGCTCATCATTATACATCTTTGTGTTCCTTTCTCTTGAGATTTCACACCATGCACATACTGTTTTTTTTGGGATTACAGACCTATAGCCTTTCTCATTACTCCTTAGCTAGACATATTCAGCTGTTCTCTCCAAGAGAACTCCCTGCCTTATTCTACATGTATCCTCCTGTTCTGCAGCACCAGCAGACAGAGCTATATGACAGATGTCCTCAGCACTGAAGGAAATAATTTTGGCATGCATTCACAGACAAAGCAGCACAAAACCCCATCAGCCCCACACCTACCAATGGTAAAGGAATCCAAGGCATCCAGCGACCCTCTGCTTGTCCCAAAGGAGTCCAGGGCATCGAGCCTTGAGTCTGTGTAGGGGAGCAGATCCAGGGAATCCAGTGAATCTAAGGTGGAGCCGCCACTTCCTCCCGGCGGGGCCTCGAAGGCATCCAGGACAGAGGAGGAGGAGAGTTGCTTGGTGGGATCCATCACCAGGCCAAACGAGGCAGGCGGCAGCGGGGTGGAGACAGGGATGCTGGCTGTCACGACTGGGGGCAGCAGCGGAGTTCCCCCCGGAAACACCGGGATCAGCTGAGGCATCTCCGTTGGCAGGTTGGTAGGAATGGTGCCCTGGACCAGAGACTTTGGGGAATCAGGAAAGGCGGAGGATAAATGGCACATTAGGAATGAGGAACAGAGAATGGGTGAACACAGTGAGCAACAGGTTCCCACTTGAGTACGTGCTGTATTATCTGAAGCAAAAGGATACTCAGCAGCTCCACCCAGCTGCAGACTTCCTACAGACCTTCCAATCTGTCTACACCACACACAGCCTGGACCGAGGTCCCCGAGGAGGTGCTGGGCTCCTGAGCTCATCAGTCTGCAAAGCACAGCCCTGCGCTGGGTGCTTAAACCAGCTCAGGTTGAGAAACAGTGAAGCTGAGCACACACAGCGCCGAGGCTGGGGTAACAACCATTGCTCATGGCACCTCTCATCAGAGCTTTTTGGCTCAAGAGGTGTCCTGCATGAATATGATTACATTGCTTCCAGACTAAAGTTGACTCACACACCATCAGCAACACTGGCAACTAAAATCCAACATTAAGTGTGAACACAGATTATCTCTACAGATCCCGGACCTGTTCAAAGAGCTTAGGCTGAATGCAGTCTGCACAGAATACAAGGGGATTAGAGCATGCCCACTGTGTAAAATACATCCTTCATTCCTGCTTCAGCACACTGATTTCTACCCTCAGGCCTGCTCCAACTCCATGGATATCAGAGGCCAGGGGAAGGTGATGGCAGGGGAAGGCTATCCTGGGTGCCTTTAAGAGGCATCTCCATGAAGCTGCACACAGCAAAGCAGGCTTGGAGGTGGGCTCTTTAGATACTCACAAGCCAGTTGCAGAAATAAAGGAAGGAATGAGTGAGTTTTGCCAGAGGGAGAGCTGGGAGGAAAGAGTGACAGAGAGACAGAGAGAGAGAGAGGCAGCACGCATATCCACATGCTCCAAGGACCTATTTGGAACAAGAAGCAGGAGACCATGCAGCACCCACTCTTACCAGAGGATATGGTGACCCTTCGGCGAGGGAGTCCAGGAGGGAGTCCAGTTCTTCCCCAATGATGTCCCCATCTGTGAAGTCCTCCACGCTCTCAGGCACTGGCAGGGACCCGCAGTCTGGAGACGGGAGCAAGCTGGCAGCAGGGAGCGAGGTAGGCAAGCCCTTTGCATCTGAGTCAGAGGGCAAAGGGGCCAGCCCCTCGCTCACAGGGATGGAGGTGGCCACAGGAGCTGGGAGGCACTGCAGGTCCATAGAGCAGTCTGTGATGGGGGAGAAACAGAGCCACTCACCCAGGAGAGCCTCTTGCAGGGGGCAAGCAGAGCACAGCCTGGCAAAAACAACACTGTACAACTCCACCAAATCACATACACCAAGTATGCCAATTTTCCAAGAGGAGGGACTCTGGTCTGAAGAGTTCTTGCCCTTCCGTTTTTCTTCCCAGCCTCCAACAGCTCACCAATAGCTGAAAAGCGCTCTACAGGCCAGCGCCCAGACTGTCAGGATTCAGCAAGCACGTACAGTAACCAGCAACAACACAAAACCTGTGGCTGAACAGTTTCTGAATTCACTGCGGCCAGGCCTAAAGGCCAGGGGCACATTATCCAATTTCTCTATAACCCACCACCTGGTGGTTTCTTTCATGTTCCCCACTAACACATTTGGCAGAGATCACTACGTTCTCTACTGCTTGGAGCTTTCATATCTCAGCTGAAAGCTTACTTACTCACATGCCCTCTCTAAAACCTGAGGCATCCTAAATGGCCGAAGATAAAGAACACAAGGGCCCGCTGGGAAGAGAGTTGGAGATCAGGTGCTCAGACCAAGCTGTGCTAACAATGTGTCCCCAAAAAACCCCATCAGACTCACTCAGCTGTCTTTACCCAAGTAAATTCCCTGCTCTTGAGTGCTTCCTGGTGTCCGCAGGTGGGAGGTTGCTGCCCATGCTCCCCCACAACACCTCAGCTGCAAACATCCCCTTAGGAACTTGTATAAGCAAGGGTCAGGGCAGGAGAGCAGCAGTGATTTTTGCTAGGGCCTCCTTACCTCTCTGATACATTACTGAAAAGCTAAGACGTTCCCATCATGCAAAATAACCTCTGTTAAGTGAAGTTAAGGTCACAAGCACTTATTCTTCACAGAAGAGCATTTTATTCTCAAAAAAAAATAAAATTAAAGGTTAACAAAAAAAGTTCCAATGTTAGAAATTCAGGAAACGCAGCATTACATTTGCAGGTCTCAAACCAAGCACCCAAACTACCTTAATTCTGCCCCTGTGCAGATGTCCTGGAACAAAAGAAAAGAAATGAGACAAAGATGCTACCTTCTCCATCCACGGATGGACAACCGTCTAAGGCTATAAGCAAGGCAAAGTTTGGAAGAAGAGACAACAGCTTTTATTACAAAGACTGGTAAGAATGGGAAAGAAATTAGATGAGCTTCCAAGACACAAATCTTCATCCAGCGAGAAATGCTGCATCCTATCCGTACAAGCTCTGCTCGCTCCGCCCCCACGAGAACTCAGCAATCCAGTTCTAACTGGGAAGGAGCGAGTGAGCCATGTTGCTATCCTCCACACCACACATTCATTGACTGAGGACTGTGTTGATGTCCTTCTTGTCCAGGACAACACAACAGCAGAGATGACACATACATGCCGGCCCTCTTATCTCCAACCCCACCAGGAGCACACCACCACCCTCTGCAACCTTTCCTCTGGCATTTGCTCTAAGCTGTGCATGTGGATGGACTACAGCTGATGTCTCTGTTGCAAGGCACTAGAGGCCGAGCTGTGACAAAAGGCAGGGAAAGCAGGGGGAAGCAGCAAGGGACACAGACAGGTCCCTCTCCACAATGTCACGCATGCGATCAAAGGAGAGCGCATGTTGTACCTTACGGGATCCAACACAGGTTTTCAGTGCTGCAGCTGGAGACGCTCCCCACAGGCAGCAGCTCAAAGGAAGGCTGTAAATGTCCTTAGTTCTGCAGCTGTCCCTCAGGTCAGGCTCAGCTCCAGCCCCATGCCCCCTTTGCCATTGACTTCTCTCAGCTCATCTTCCTTTGGCGCGGGTCCCCCAGCCACACTCGGGAGCCAGCCATTCAGCTTCCCTCCGTGCTGGCCTCATCGCTGGTAGCTCGGCCAGATTTCCCTCAGTACAAAGGGACAACTTGTGCCTTCCCATTTTTCAGATGTTTAAATCTGGAGTACTGTCAAGATCCCTCCAGGGGCCAATAAGAAGTTCAGGACACGCTGGAAGGGATGGGGACATGTGCAGGGGGGAGCGAAAGGGTTCACAATGACAGAGGCCCAAAGGATCTAGATGTTCAGACCTTCTCTTGAGGAATGAACGAGGCCCTCCGCCTCCCACTTGGACTAGGAAGCAGAGGAAAGAGGGCCTCACACACCCTAAGAGGCCCAAATCCCTGAAAAACTGAATGCACAACTAAAGGCAGAGAGCGATACAGGACCCCCTGCAGCTCAATGCACATGAAGGGCAAGAAGAGCAGGGATCAACAGGTTCCACTACTTGCCATGGGCAGAGGGGAGACGTCTGCTCCTCTCTCCCTGACCTCCCAGACCCTGTCATTCCTTCAGCTGCTTCCATTCCCCTCTGTCCAATCTTTTCCCCTACCCCTCCTTTCGCATTCCTGCTTTCCTCACGACATCTCATCTGCTGACCTCACTCACCAGCCACCATACCCACATCTTATGTACTCTCCTTCCAGAAAGGATGCACCTCCTGCATCCACCTAATGTTTGCTCCACCTTAACAAAACAAACCAGCAGCCTTTGATGAGCCGATCACAGACACACACCTGCCTCCGCCTGATTCCTGCCACTGCCATGACACTAAGCCCCATGTATTATTATTATTATTGTAAGCTCAATGAGGGTCTTGCCCATCTGCTCCCTCAAATCAAGTCTCTCATACCATGCCCCTACCTGCTAGCTTCTCTGGGCATACATCTGCCTGTCCCAGAGGGGCAAGAGCAGTGCTCTTAAAAGCCCTGTCTCTAGCTCTGCTTCCCAAAACAGCGGTGGTTCCATAGTGCATTAGTTGTCCAAAGTCCATACTGAGCCAGATCTGAGCCACAATCTGTGCAGGGCAGGGCTGAGTTAATCAGACAACTTCAAGCAAAGCATAGGGGAAGGGGCTTCAGGAGTTTGCATCTTAAAAACAGAACAAAACAAAACAACAACAACAAAACCTTCTAAAAAAGCTTTTAATCTGAAACTCTTGAGGTACCTGGCACCCACAGCCCTCTTGGTGGCACACCACTCTCAGGGCAATGGGATAACATGTAATCTCAGAGCTTTTGAAAAGATTTCCTAGCAGTAAAGGTTTTCTCTGCCTGAACTACAGCAAAGGTGGCATGCCGCTCTTACATCAAATCCTGATTAAAGAGTTTACTGGATGCAGTCACTCTTTACTCTGCAGGAGGAGTCCAGTTCATTTTAGCACAGCAAGATAACGTGAAAAACTCTCCTGAATTCACAGAACTGGGTCTCATGATTTCAAGTAGCATTCAGTTACTGAACTGGCATTCAAAAGAGAATATGTTTTCCGAAGCACTCTAATCATGGAATTAGTTTCTTTCTATAAAAAGAGCAATTGCTACTTGAAGTGGTAAGTCTTCACACTTACCTTCACACACACAGCTACCTTTCAAAGGAACAAAGATCGATGTGCTCAGAGGCGCGAGTTCAATGCTCCAGCCCGCAACCAAGGGCAAAGCACACAGCAAGCCTTTCTACAGGGGCAGAGTTAAAGTCACTTGTTTCCCGGCATGAGAAAAGCAACCCTGTAGCCCTCCTTCTGCTCCACCTGGGTGCCTAATGCTGAACATGGCTCTCCCTGGGTCCCTCCCAACTCCCTTTGTTTTCAGTTCCTCCACCTCAACATCTTGGAGAACCATATGCGCTCAGAGCACAAACAGCCGCCTACCGCCTTAACTTCACTTTATCTGGATTGTTTTGGCTGGGAGCAGAGTTTCAGAAGGTTTGCCAAGCCCAGCTTTAAGAAAGCACAACTGGTGAGAGCTGTGTACCTCAGCAGACTCTTTTAATTCCTAGACGTGTCTCTCACTGGGCCTGGACAAAAAGCTTTTCTGCAGCAAAAACACTCTTGCTTCCCACCGCCTTTTCCTCCTCCTAGTTACCAAAGCCAGAAGTGTGCAGAAGCAACACAAATGAAGACAATGAAACTCTCAGGCCTGCCAGCCTGGTGAGATACCTTACCGAAGCCACAAAAATCAGAGAAGAGAGATGTTTTTACCTGTTTCGATGTCATCTATCGAACTCAATCCATTGGAAGTGGTCTGCAAAGAGGGTGTAGGAAAGGGGAGAGAAAAATACCACCAGAAATTCACCTTTAAAAAGATATTCACACTTCACAGATGAGACTCTACTACTCCTAAATGCATCTGGCCCTTTCTTTTCCTTTATGGCCTCTTTCAGTGCAAGAGCAGTAAAGCCAACGAACTTTAAGAAGCCATTAATCCAAAGAGCCTATTCATTTTTATCTCCAGCAGTGGACAAACCCTGTTGCTGCAAAGGAATATCAGCCCTGCACAATATCCAACCATGTGAGCAAATCTGTACATAAAATAGGTTTTTTCATGTGTGGATGAGAACGCTGTGTCCCAAGTTCCAGGACACATCAATCGGTCAGCCCCGTGCAGTGTGAGATCTGATTAGCCTGATCTTACACAACGTTCCTTTTCTTAGTTCACATATTTTGCAATCTAACAACCACAATCCTTTACAGCAAACTCAAAACAGGAAAAGGTTTCCGCCAAGACAACTGCTGACTTGGAGCTCCAGGCAAGGAATAAAACAAGCCCATATTTTACAGAAGCATAAACAGAGGTAAGTATGTGTGCCTTCAGCTTAAACTTAAAAAGGCACAAGTAAAGCACTACTCTTCATCTACAGCAATAGTTTTTGCAACATGTAGTTTTTGCACTAGTTTCATTTCTTGCTAAAGGAAAGCTTTTCAAATTTAAACCTAGGCATAACTATTAAAGAAAGCTGACTGGTTGTCCTAGAAAGATGTGAAGGCAAGTCACTAAACTGTGGGAGGTAAACTAATTCCTTACTATCCCATCCTGTTGCACAAAATGACAATTTTTATGGTTTTATAGTTTGTTTGCTTTAAGGAGTAGTGTGAAGTACCAAACAGCCTGTAAAAACAGCAAGTATTTGGGGTTTTTTTTTGGCCAGTCGTGGAACAAGGAAATCAGCAATTGCTTGTATTTTAGCTTAGTATTTGTACAGTGCCCTGCCTAAGCTGGATCTCCCAGGTCACAGGACAACACCAAGAATAGACAAACTGTGTATGTACCTTGCTCAGTACATCACATGCTCTAATTTTGTATGTTTTGCTTAGCTTCACCCTAACTATGTGAAAACTTGAAAAGTGAAACTTCTTTAAAATGCAAGAGAAAACAAACATTCACATTAACTAAAAAAAAACCACCTTCAGTGATCCAATTACTGACTTCAAAAATGTTGTCACCAGAAATTAGTTTCTCAAAGAAATTAATTTCCTTGGCAATATTCCTTAGAAGTAGAAAACACTAATTAATACATTTAAATCCTAAAAGACAGTTATAAATTTGCATGTAAATAAAACCGAGAAGTATTCTAGCAGCACAATCCATGAACAGTAAGAACCACAGGATGCAAACTCTACCTGGTTTGATAAATTGATTGACGTGCCATTACTGAGTAGCGAGAAAGTTTCCAATTCCTGCTGCAAAGAAGAGAGAGGTCTTAGAACAGGGACAGCCCATGAATGCTTGTAAATCAGGTAAAGCTGGGTTACAACATGGTTTCCTTCCAGGCACTGCCCATAAATAAAAGCCACCCCAAAAAGTCACCACTGTGACACAACAGTACAGTTTTCTGAAGGCAGAAAGGGCTATATATATTTGTCCTAGACACCTCACTGCAAAACACCCAACAACCAATGCACAATCAGGAAGCGAAAATCTTCCCTGAGGAACAGAAGGTTTTGCCTTTTTGTTAAAAAATGGCTACTTCGGGAAGGCATTACAGCACTGGAATGAAAGCTGGAAGTCAACACAAGAGATAGCAAGGTGTTATCAAAATACCAATCATTAAATTTCAAATAATAAAAAGCATTTGGGAGTTTTTAATTTTTATTTTTCTAACATACAGGTGGTTTAAACCCATCACAGTTCAGTAACACGGCAGCAGCAAAAAGGTGGCAGGGCCAACACAATGAGCAGCTACACAAAATATTTCTGCGCAAAACTTCCCTTTCAAGACAGAATCCTTTCAGCGTGTTGAGAGCTGCTATAACGTCAGGGGTTTTTTTGGGGGTAGGTCAATCACACATATGAGGTGGTCAGGGAGAGCAATAGGATGCTACAGCCAAATTCACCCCAAAAGCTCTCTGCAAACTGGATGCCCACCAATCACTTCACTGCACACTGCAGAGGTGCCCCTCTGGAGGTGGAACATGCTGGCTGTTTAACACACCACTGCGCAGGGGCCGAGGATGCGAATGTAAGCCTCCGAGACGAGCTAATGTTCCCTACTCCTGAAAACCACACCCTGGGATTTTATGTGACCAAGGCAGCTTGATCCAAGAGTGCCAGCAGTGGCCTAACGCCCTCTAGCTCCATCCCAGGGTACACATTTACATACCAACGGTAGTCCGGCTGCGGCACCACTTTCTTGTAGAACCAGTTATGGATTCAGACACTGGGGTCAATTTACTGCTTTTTGCTGCCTTCTCTCCTAGCATCTGACCAGATGTGTACTTGTCATCTTCCCAAAGCGCGTGCCTTTCCCCCACCATGAAGAAGGTGTATGCCTAGATATGGGGCAAGAATCCCTCATGACCCACTGCACTACAAAACCAGACATGCCTCCGATGCAGCAGAGGATGCCACACTTCTCCTCCCATGACACGGAAAGGACTGTGATGCAAAATCTCCTTTGGGATCAGGCCACATGTCCCTCTGCTGCCAAAAACACAGGTTCCCAGTGCATCGGAGGCCTCTCCTGCAGCACCAGCACAGCTCTGCCCGGCTTAGCCGAGCACACAAGAAACATACTGGCAGTAGACACAGGGCAGCAATGGGGTTAGAAGTGGATCAAGGCAAAGTGAGTCAGCGGGTCAGGACGAGGAGGGTAGCCAGCAGCCTGCTACAGGGATCACAAGCTAGTGTACGTGTAGTGTACGTGCGTCTACAGCTGCAGAGCAGCACCTACCACTTCTGTAAAAGTTAACCTAAAAAAGCCAAAGAATAGTCTCTAAGAAAAAAAAAGTCATACCTGAGGTCTTTTGTATGCTTTTCGAACCCTCAGTCCCAGCTTCTGGGCAAGCTCCTGTCCCAGCTGCGTGACGCTTTCATCCTGGGGACAAAAAACATTGGCACGACACTTTTAAGTTTTGCCTTTGCAGCAGACATAATGAAACAAACAGGAATGCAGCTATCCACACTGGGCTGTGCCAAGAAGCCTCACTTGTAGGCAGCAGCAGGCAGACAATTGCCAGAGCAGCCCCAGGAGAGTCCATGCAGACCTAAGTGCTCTTGTCATTCAGTCCTGCTGAGATACTGAGGTTGCACCAGGACCTCCCCCCAGTTCTTGTGATGCTGCAGAAAATCAGAATCAAGCGTCTGCTTCCAAGAAAGCACCCACTCTCTGCAGGCAGGGTTCACGTGTCCTGCTGGCAAGACAGCTGAAGGGGCTGCCAAGGCTGGCTGCTGGTAGTCCCCATGCTGGGGACTGATACGGCTTCCACAAGGTGCCCATGTCTGGGAAGAAGACGCCTGTATGCCTTCCTGCATGCACAGCCTGTATACTTTCCCTCTCCGCCAGCCACAGAGCTAATAACCAGTTTTGATACGCAGACAGTATTCACTAGCCTGTTTTCCTTGTTTGTTCGTTTGTCTTTAAAGCTGAAACCAAGTCTCAGTTTCTAACTTACTAGCTACAAGGCTTTTTCACCATCTCTGGCTCTGGTTAAACAGCCTCAGCTTAGTCAAGCAGATCCTTCTGCTTTCCCTGCTGCATCCTATTAACCGTCCTCCCTGTTCGCTGCCCAGGCCCACTCACACACCATCACGGGCTTTAGACAAAGTTCTGGGCCACACTCCATTCCCCTGCTCCATCCTCTCCAGTTCTGCCTGGACTAACAACGTGCCACGACCTTCTTCACTCATTTATCACCAGCAACTCTTTTCTTCTGCTTTCCTCTCTCTCCCTGTTCGCAAAAATACTGGAGTACTTTAACAATTTCTTCAAACAAGAAGAAAATATCTTCCCAACCTATTGTGATATCCCTCCTTAATGTCCCAATATCTCCTCCCTCATCTCCAACCTTGAAGCTTGCTCTCTTCTCTCTACTTGCCATGCTGGTCTTTCCAACCTCCTTCTCTGTGCAGGTTCATCCTTTCCCTTTCGACCGCTCACTAGCCTCTTCTTCCAGCCCACAGTATCAGTAACTTTTCCCTTCAATTTGCAGTGCCACTTTTTGACTGTCCTTGCTCCCACACCCTCAACATTGGTCTTGTCACCATCTTCTCTGAACTCAGTGAATACAAAATCTATCTTGTCCATTTCCTCTTCTCTCTCCACCTTAGACCCCTTCAGGATGTACCTTCTTCTCCTGAAACTGCCCCCGCACCCTCCAGAGACCTCTTCTTGGTCAAATCACACGGCCACTGCTCCTTCCTTACTCTCTTCCACCTCTCAGGTCTTTCTAACACCAATCATGTTTTCATTGCTCTGTTTGCCTCTGCTGATTCTGATTTTCCAAAGACTCTTTCAGGTGTCTTCCAAAGTCTGCCATTTTCTTGTTCCCTGTGGAAAACTCACCAGAAAGACCTCTGATGTCATTTATTTTCATTGATGTCATACTCATACCTACCAGGTTTACCCTATCCAACTCCACATGCCAACATAACTCTCAGATGTCTCCTCAGACTCCTGGACAAGGTCAAGAACGTATTTCTAGACTGCCTCCACTTCCCAACAACACATAGTTAATTATTGTCCTTTTTGTCAGCAGGCCTGAGGTTTGGGGGTGGAAGGTTATTTGGGGGTTTATATCTTTGCCATCCCCAAGATCCTCCTTTAGCTTTCCCTTCCCTCAGCCAGATGCCACCCTCAGGTACTTACTACCTCCCACCTAAATGAGGGGATGCTCAACAAGGGCATGCAACATGCTCTCCTCTGACACCCTAAAAAAACCCACGCCGTACAAAAAAAAGCATACCACAGAGGAGTATCAACCTCACCACAATGCAAACCTCTGCAAACCAGCAGCACTGAGTATCTGCACCTAGAAACAAGTTAACTCTGCTAGACAGCGAGTCAACCGAGTGGCAGACCCTTCACCACCAAAAGTTTTAATACAGGCTCTGCTTTGTCCACAACAAAGTTCTCAGCTGTTACAGTAACGCAAGCTGGAAGTACCCATGTACTCCAGAGGCCTAGCAGCTGTGTAATGGAAACAAGAGTGAAATGACGGATAGCATGATTTGCCCTTGATGCAGAGAAGGCTTATGATTTCTGTTAATGAGGTAATGAGGCAATGGGGTATGTTAATTTAGAAGACTAAATTGTTTAGAATAAGGAATGCAGATCACTTCATATGGAGTTTGTAAGGTTGAACCTTCCCGCCACAGAGAAGTTTGATGAAGTGTTTGTAGACCATGATGATTGTAATGATAACAACGGGAGATATGTAAACATAAGTATATGGTTAAAAAATACATTCAATTAAATGGCTCAACTGCACTATGAAATATAGACAGATATGGCTTTACATGAACACATATGTTAGATGGTTTTGTTCATAATAGTATTTGTTTAAAAAACAGTTTGTTGGAACTCCCCTAACATGATACCTTTAGTATGTTTTGGTCACCCTGTTCTGCCAAGTCAAAGAAACTAGAACTTACAAGCTAGTAACTGCTAGCAAGGCTTTCAAAAATTGCTTCTGTATCACCAATAGTAAAGGAAAGTTAACTTCTCCTGCTGAAGTAGATGCATTTTTCTTGCAATAGCATTACTGTGATGGATCAAATTTAGCAAAGACAGCCAGTGTTCACTAGAATCTATCTAATCACAGTCTGGTTTCCTGTTCAATATTTGGCTAAAAGGACACCCTACAAAAGCATTGTCAGGAAAATATCTAGGGCCTAGTATATACAGGTAGTCCCTTCTGAATGCAAAAACTTACACACCTGTGAACATAAAAATAACTACGACCTGCAATGTCAAGGACACCTTCACATGTCCCTTAAGAGATAAAAAGCTTTATCAGCTTGCCTTAGCAATCAGGAAGTAAAACATGAGATGTTTTTATCTAAAACAGGAAAAGTATACATGTTTTCCTTCCAGTGCTCCAGTTCCCATTTGTCCCACACTCCCAGTCACTCCCATTAGACATATAAAACCAGTTAATTAAAATAATCTCACGTCCTTAGTTCACATTTTGTTAGGGTAAGGTTTTGCTCTCCACAAGTCGGCCACCAAACCTGCTGTCGCTAACTGGTATCTCTGGCTGGTACTATCTGTAGAGGGCGACTTGATCTGAAAAAACATGGGAGGTCAAAGATCTTTTTCAAGTCAGAGAATTTCTGGGCATAAGCATGTCCCAGGAACAGCCAAGCTTCCTCTTCCACTGTCCTCTGGCCCCACACTAAACACGTTACGGAGGAGGAAGGTGGTAAGCCAAGGAAATCAAGCTGAATTGTATGTCAAAAACTTACATGTGGGAGGGACAGCAAGCATCGGCTATTGCACTCATATGCTTCTTTGTGTCTTCCAAGTTCGTTTAAGGAGCGGGCTTTCCGGAAGAGCGCTCGGATGTTCTCCTTGTCAAGACTTAAAGCCTTCTCACTGTCTTCCAGTGCCTTCTCATACAACCCCTGCATGGAAGAGACCACCTCAAGTCAGCTGAGGTACAGCAGACTAACCTCTCCTGTGTGAATGCAAACGTTTTATCTCTCAGCACAAAACAGGAATATAAAAGACAGTTGGAAATACATATATTACCTCATACACAAACGAGCATACAAAACACACAAAACCTACAGTAATAGAACATTCTGGTGAATGCCAGAATTAAGGCTGCTTGAGCATCCTTATCTTGTCTCCCCTTCTACCTTGGGCATGTGACAGCTAACAGTCTTTAATCATGTGACTGCTTGCTAATTTTTTTGTGGGACTCAGCCTCCTTACGAACACAATGGACCTGCTCTGGGGTTGTGCCATAAAGGAAAGCTGTTAGATTCCTCAGGAAAATGGAAGCCCGCAGCCTTTTAGAGCCTGAGTATTTCAGAATCCTTTCCATTTGTGTGCTGAAAGTTCCATCAAGACCCAACGCCTTCACACTGTCTTCCAGTGCCTCACTTCAGGAAGCAGGAACTTCCAGAGTAATACCCAAACAGTATTCCACAGAAATCCTCAGTTAGTACTGGAAGGCACTGGCTCTTTTCTACCTTCAGATTGCAGTAACTCATCACCAATGTGGAAGGAACTGAAGGTACTATAGGCCTGACCCCCTCTCCTTCACATCCCTCCTCTGGTCTTGCAAGAAACAGTGCGATAGTGTGGAGGTATCAGAGTTTTATGTGTGTCATCGTCTTCTCCAGTGCTGGAGATGGGAGCAGACAAAATCAACTGAAACCCCTCTTGACATCTTTTCTAACTGCATGGCACTGCAGCCATGATGTCCCGTCCCTGGCCCTTGGGGTTGACTTGGTAAGGCGCTCACCATGGCAAAGTAGCAGGCAGCTCGGTTGACGTGCAGCTTGCACAGGAGCTCCTTCGGGATGGTCACCTCGTCGGAGGCTGCGTAATCCGCCACGTTCAGCCCTTCTACATACTGTACCAGCGAAAGCTTGAAATCCTTCTCTCGAAACAGATCATTGCCCTCCGCAAACAGGTTTCCCACCAGCTTCTGCAAAAAGGCCTGGGCAGCAGGGAGAGAGCAAATAGACCAAAGTGGATACTCAAAAGACAGGAGAGGTTTCCCAGTTTCTCATTCTCATCATATGTTTTCTCAAACTTCCTCTTCCTGCCCACTAAGACTCTCCTGCCTCCCACCCTCCTGTAAAACATCAGTCTTTTGGTAGCAGAGAAATAATCCAGTCAAATCTCCTTCCTTCTTAAACACTCAAGTGTTTTCTCCTTTCCCTGAAAGTTGACCTTGTCAGAAACTTTAAGCTTTAAGTTACAGACAAATCGCAACAGACTGTCCTATACTCTCCACTTCTGGTATGTAAACTAATGGCTGTGCAGCTGAACAAATCTTGCTAACCACAGAGTTCTCAGCTTCAGAAATCATATTTTTAATTACCTCATAATCTTCTTGGCTTAGGGGTAACGTGGACCTGAAAAAAAGAAGAGAAAATGCTCATGAAACAGGCATCCATCCAAACATGCTTTTGTCTGACGAAGAAACCATCTTTCTGGTTCTCTGCTGATGATCTCAGTGAGTTATGGAACATTTTATCACTTCAAAGGCAGCTGGGGTGAAGAGAACACAATTAGGGAGCATTATGCTCAGTGATGGCTTCAGTGGTGCAAAGAGGTAGCCAGGTCCCAAAGGGTTTTGACACTAGAGCAATCTTATTCTCAGCTATTTTCTGCACATACACAATCCTCTGTAATGCGCCTTCAGACAGCCACCTAAAAAAAAAATCTTTGAGAAAGTCCCATGAGAGATTGTCACGGAGAATACAAGCATATTTTACTTGCATCTGGATCTAATGAGAAGTACCAGACTGTCAGTCCAAGATCTCCTCAAATTCTCTGTGTGACCAAGGACGTACAGTGACGAATGCAATCACTTTCCTCTGGGTTAACTTAGCCACATGCCTTTAGGCCTACAGCACAAAAAGAAGGGAGAAAACAATGCAGGTTCAGGAGGCCATTTAACTCCAGCTGTCTTGGCCAAGGCTGCCAGGCTGTGCCACAAAACTGGCAGCGCTTGTGTGGATAACATCTACCCCACAACAGCACTGAGAAATAGGAGGAAGGTTCCGTTCTTTGAATTGGACCATCCAAGTCATCCAGGCTTGGTCCACGTACATTTATTTTTTTCTCTTCAAGGAAAAAAAAAATAGGCTCTAGAGAAATCTTTAGCACTTTTCATAGCCCTCCTCACCTTTGAAATTCAACATTGTATACATGACCTTATTGGTCAGAGACTACACTTTAATTTAGATTTCATCTAATCTAATCATCAGCTACTCCTTAAAATTAAGTACAGGAAATGCCATGTTTGCCATGCTTGTAAGAAACATTCATGCCTCTTGTAAAACTGGACTACCTCTTCCACATCAAAACAAGCGAACAAATGACACTGCCCCTGGTTCACAGTTCAAGATACACTCCAGAAGCATGAACAACACTCTGTATTTCTAAATTATATTCTTGCCAGGAATAGTGTGCATTTTTATAAATGTTACCAAAATAAACCTCACAATTGCCTCTCTGAAACTGGGTTATCAGCCCCATTTAGTCTCTGACAGGGGTGAAAATATCATTGCCATGCCACAGGATATAAACTTCTAATGTGGAAGATTTGGCTTTTTTTCCTATTGTAGATGCAGATTTCAGCTATAATAACTGCAGGACTCAAAACAGACCTTAAAAAACACCAAACCAATCTGATTACAATCTTGCTACTTCCTTGCCCACCACGGAACCTAGACCCGAGTCTGAGGCCTTTGCTAACTCAAGCATTGGAGGGAAAAAACACCACTGTACTTTACAAGAAAGTACTTGGACTTGTAAGTACTACATAAGCAACCACTTCAAGCTCTACTAGGCCACATGATATTCACAGAGGAGTGACCTGAGGCACCTACCAGGTTGGCAACTGTAAAAGAGCCCAGGTCATCTATTTCTCCTATAGGCACCATATGAGGTACCTGGCAAGTCATTTACCCTGCTTTCCCCACCTGCAAAACAGAAACACTATCTGCCTTCCTAAGAAAGATGGGATAACCTTCTTCAGCCAGCACTTTGAGATCTTCATGTCGAAGATGAAGTAGAAGGTCCAAGTACTATTAGCATTATGCTGACTATAAAGATCATTCTGGAACTGCAGTGAAGGGCAAAACCCAAGGAAATTAAAAAGATACATTTTCAAGTTCAGAAAGCTGGCAGGAGAAGAAGCACCCTGAAGAACCACTGTGAAAATCCCCAGGACCAATATGTCTTTCCTACACAGCAGGCCCAAAGCGGTGAACAGAAAGAACTCAGTTCCTGCAATCCTTGACAGGAAGACAACCACCTCCAAAGTCACAGGAAACAACAAGGTTGCCTACTTACTGAATGAACTGAAGTCCTTTCTCTATTTCTTGTTTTCTCTTTTGTCTCTCCATTATAGTCGCTGCAAAGGAAGAAGAAAAAAACACCAATACAAAATGAGTCATTATAGGTCTTGCTGGCAATTAAGCAACACAGTATTTTGTGCGTGCCTGAACTTACTACTAACAAAATGTTCCAGACCAGATGCCCTGAACACCGAAGTCCGTGATTTATCCCCACAGCAGACACAAGACTGGAAGCAGCTCACTACCAAGTATCTGCTTTTTCTCACATGCCACCACCCGGCTAGATGGGCAAAGAGGAATTACTTCAGTCTGAGCTCTCTACTTAGGCTGCCAGTAAATAAAGCAATGGGAACCAACTGTTGCCATGACTGCCTTCTAGGAAAGGAAAAAAAAATAAAAACCAACATTTCCCCTGCACTAGCAGTCACCTCAGGAATTTGTGCTAGGACCCTCCCATGATAAGCAATTTTGACGACTATTTATCTGGGACAGATTTAAACAGGTTTACTGCACGGCACATGAAACAAGTGATCTATGTAAGGTGTATGGAGGCACACCACAGAGAGAGATGCGAAGGAAGGAGATGGAATTGCCGTGGTCTACTTAAAAGGACAGTAATGAATCCATGCAATGGGAATTTCATGCTGAAATTCAGTAGGCAAGAGCAGCAAAGACTTGGGAACGCTCCTTTGGAGAGATGACAGTGTTTTCAATTGGGGCGGGCAGCACCCGAGGAAGGCTCAAGAGAGGGTTATCCCCACTTAGTCAGGGACACAAACAGACATAGTAACTTGTCCAAGTTTGAACAAATCCAGTCTGGGTCTGACCAAATCCAGCCTGGGTCTCTGCGACCACAGACAAGCACATAGTATGACGGAGCCATTTTGGAGTAACGTCCCTTTTCTCAACTGAAATAGGCTTGAATCACACCATCACATACATGAGAGTCATCCCCTGCAGTATGGGAGCAAATCTTGGAATGGCTCCTCCCTGACCTCTTCCCAAGGTACAAAGGTCTGCCACACAAGAAAAGAATAAAGAAGGGGAGAAGGGATGACCCATTGTGGCAAAACAAAGTTCATGACAGCAAATTTTCCAGCCTTGCCATCAATCAGCTGCAATCACAAACAACGCTCAGCATTTGAGGAATGGTAACTTGGGGACAAAGAAACACTGAGATGAGGTGGGGCTGAAGACACTGTGGCCCCCCAGCCTGGGATCACCTCGGAAGAGATTACAAGAAGAACCAAAGCCTTTTCTCTAACTCTACAGTACAGCAGCTTGGAGAGCATTATTGCCCAGCTCCCTTTCACATTAACACCATCCCTATCATTCTAAGGTATCTTACGGTATCTACGGCACGTTCAGTCTGGAATGGGGTAAAGGGACCTTTAAGGTACGGGAAAATCAATCCTGACAACTCAGCAAGCCCTTATTGATTGTGCTCTGCACCACGCAAAATGTAGAATTGATACCTGCTCTTTACCAAGAAACATTTCCACCCAGACAGCAGTAAAAACCACAAAAGAGGACAGAGCAACCCCAGAGCACTGTAGGAGAACTGCAAGGGCCATCAGAGACAAGAGGGGGGAAAGAGCCACCTTGGGAAATGACGAGATAAATTGGGAGGGAGGAGTTAGGAGATCAAGCAGACCTTCACAAAGACTGATAGGGGAAAGGACAGGGAGGAAGGAGGAATTTCTAGCTGTCTGGTCCCTGAGTGCACTAACAGGCTTCAACTGTCCCAGTCTCATCTCAGACCCCTACCCACACACTCTCTGCTCATGGTCTAGGAGCCCAATTTAATCTCAGGTCTAGGCATACTTCCTCATCTGAGCTATACTGCAGGTGTACCTGTCCTCAGTCCTATTTCCTGGACAAACCTTGGACCTACACTCTAGGCAGCTTGTCTCCAGTCCCATCTCTGGCACCATCTCCTACTACTGGACTTGCTGGCTGGACCCTGGACCCGATTCACCACCTTATCTTCTTTGGGACTACTGATGAACCCCTGCTATCAGCATCTTGTTCTGCCTGCGCTGTTCATATATGGTGGGACTGTACCCGAGCTAGTGAGGGCACTGCTGGTGGCCATCATCACCTTTGGCTCCTAGCTTGTCCTCCCTGGAGGAGCAGCTCTGCTCTTGCTGCTCCCTGACACGAGACATGCTGGAGAGAACAAGTGCCAGGGAAGCGAAGCAGCGGCTCATGGATCTGATGAAAAGGGAGATTACTGGCGACTGTGGGGAGAGCAGCTGAACACTGGCAGGTCATCACAAAGTCAATGGCTGCACTCCAAAAATGCTGTGGCACATCTTCACAACTGTGTATGTCCACAAAACACATCATCACCTTGCAAAACTTCTGAGACGCACTGCCTACTTCAACCTCTGCTTCTGAGATCAGCTTTTAAAACACCACTGCAAGGAGCACCAATCAGTACCTGTTCTCATGGCTACCCTGACCCCGCTGCTAGAACGTCCTACATAGCAGGATGTGGGCACATGTTACAACAAGAACTGGTTACTGCTGCTTGCCCACAAAGCAGGGCATTCAAACATTATTGACCAAAAGCCAGAGTGGGACCAAACGACTACAGGGAAATGCTACAGAACGACTCCTTCTTAGAGTTACCCAAGTCGTCTCGCATACTGAAGCTTCCTTCTGTTTTTTCTCTCCTCACCACCACTGCCATCGCATTCAACACGTGTATTTCCATCCTTGCTTCATGTGGATGGCTGACCAACCTACTGCATCACTGTAAGTCCCACAATATCCAGGTAGTCTTGATCCTTGCGACAAGCCCCTCATATAAAAACCCTGTGCCCTGCATGCTGTTTACTCTCTGCAGTCCTACCCTCATCTTCCACCACGAACATTCTCCAACCCAAGACCCTCCATTGCTTTCTTTAGACATAAAACTCAGGTCTGATCTCCCCTCCAGACAGTTGCTCCCTGATACTGCCCCACATTCCTCTCTCCTTGCAAGTGGGTGTCCAGCTTCCTCTGCTAAAGCTCCGTCATGCCTTCAGGCTTATGTCATGACTTTGCACAGAAGACTCATCTCCTCGTGCAACACCCTCAAAATGCACACCACATGCTGCTGCCCTAACAACTTCTTTTGCACCTCTTGGGAACAACCATCCTTCCCTTTCAATCTGACTCCACAGCAGCACCCTCCTCCACGCATGGCGGACCTCTCTCCATCCTGTCTGCCCCACCACTGCTGGAGGCTACCATCCGGACTCCTCCTTTTGCTCCTCACGCCTCCTCCCCTGCTGCCTCCCTGGGAAACACAAGTCACTTCTGTCTCCCCTTGTAGACCCAGCCTCTCCACCATGTCTCACTCAACTCTCAGACCAAGCCGCACACTCACGATGCCAGCAAACCCAACACACAGCGAGCCACCCATACATACAACACTCTGATTCTGCCGCACACCATACCACCACTGATGCATAATTAATTTTAAGCGCAGAGCCTGTTTAGCTTTTGTTTTCTAGGTCTTCTTGGTCTTTTAAATATTTTTAGAAACACAGCAGAAAACATTTCATGAAGCAGTGTGCCAAAGCGTCCTTTTTTTTTTTTCACCCCACCAAATCTGTCTGTCCAGACTTGTCTGGTCAAACAGAATTCGAATTGAGAGTATTCATCCCCACCACAAAGCTCTTATCCTTTCAGTCCGGAGAAGTTTATCCTCTCTGGTCCAGCATCTAGAGAGGACTTTATTCACAGTTTGTCAATGAGTTACAAACTATTTGCCAGACAGAAATAAAATGCTGCAGACAGGCAACATGGTTTTCTTGCCTTCAGAAGGAAGCACCAGCCAGTGAACAGGGTGACTCAGTCACAAACTGGGTAGATTCATAGTATGAGACACTATGAGATGAACGAAAGACTTTAATTTACCTTATCAAGGACCTGAATGTTATTCCCAATCCTGCCAGAGCTGAATTTGGGCAAAGTTTTTCATACTATATTTCTGGAATGGCAATGAGTTCACACTTGACCAACTTCCAGGCTTCAACTGCAACATTTCAGTCAGAAATAAGTGCACCGAGATGCAAGTGGCAGGTTCTAGAGCCGAGATGGTCGCTCAGCCCCAGGCTGTGTGCGCTCTCCTCCAGGCAAAAGGCTCCAGGATGCGCTAGTCTGCAACATGGTGTCTTTCACTGGCTGCGGTCTGGCCACCTCGGTGGTGCAGAACAGTTAACAGGACTCACGTCAAGCAGAGGACAAGCCGCACAGCCCACCACAAACATGGGCTCCCACTCCCTCCCACAGCTGCCCTCTGCCATGCCCCACTCACTCGGTCTGAATGCTTCTCCCAGCCGACAGCTCTCGGAGTCCCTACTACCACGCTGTGCCCACCAGGTCCGACAGCCCTGTCCCTCCACGCACCGACCACCCCAAGGCACCTCCGTGGCCGCTCTCCCACATCCCGGCACCCTGCTAGTCCCACTCCTGCCCCGGGGCACCATCGGGGCAGCTGTCATCGGGGTGCCACCAGCTTCATCCAGCAATACCCCCAGCGAATGCAGGGCGAGGTGGCGACAACCCCCTCACCCCTAGCTGTAAATAAAAGCAGTGACCATGTTTCCCTGGGAGGGGAACAAAGGTGGCAGCCAAAGCCTCCAGAGACCACCTCAGCCCCCATCGCTCCATTTCCCTCTCCCTCCAGCCCTGTGACCCACACGTAACACCCCACATACTGCAAACCACCCTTTGTGGTTCCCCAGCCCACCAGACCCTGCCCGAGGGGCACCACAGTGCAGCCCAGGAGTGGGGAGCGGGCAGTGGGGTGACGCTACCAGGTCTCTCGGCCACTCGCTCTTGGTTTCACGCCCACCCAGCTCGCTCTCCCCTGTCTCGTTTTAAAAACTAAATGTCGGGGCTGGTTCCCCCACGGGTGGAGCGGGAGCCCCCGCTCGCCTCCTCCCCCCCACCCCAGCACTAGGCCGCCGATCCCCGGCCTTGCCTAGCGGCCGCCGCAGGCGGAAACGCCACCTCAGCCGGCCAGGGCGCGGGGCCGGCGGAGCCTCCCGAACACCCCGCGGCTCGGCCGGGCGCCGGCACCCCGGCATCCCTGCCGCCCCGGGCCTATT